>Ga0105050_10005985_pt1 | contig 15352 bp, 20 predicted proteins | sample FRY01_FD_78088 | JGI IMG/M metagenome (GOLD analysis project Ga0105050, IMG submission 78088) | Freshwater microbial communities from Lake Fryxell liftoff mats and glacier meltwater in Antarctica - FRY-01 | ecosystem: Environmental > Aquatic > Freshwater > Ice > Glacier meltwater ... | reverse complement strand
CGTGTAAAATAATATGCTTCTCATTTAATTGAATGGTCAAAAATCTGTGGCTTTTGTGGATCTGTGGCTTTTTGGCCCCTCGGTGACATTTTTTGGTTACAAAACTGTATGGTTTGTATTACACAAAACAACCAAATAAAAACCTTAAATGGTGGGTGTTTAAGCAAATGGTATGCCACAGATTATTAATTTAGGCCACAGAATCCATAGAATCCAAAATTCATTAGAATTCCTAAAAAATCTCATATACTAGTATTTGTTAGTATATAAAATTTCGCGGCAGGTCTGTCTTTACTATGTAATTTATAAATATTATGAATTCGCTTTGCTCGGAATTTAATAGAAATTGAGCAGCTAACAATAACGTAAGACGTCGAAATCAATTTACGTTAAATTGCTCAAATTTGTGTTGAATTTGAGTGGGTATGCTCATATATGTTAAAAAACGAGTTTAAAGATTGAATTAAATATAAAAGTAGAGGTTATAGAGGTTCTAATGTCGTTTCATTCTTTTATTTGTCCACGATGTGGATATACTACTGATAGAAAAAATAATATGATGAGGCACATCGATAATAAAAAGACTTGTAAATTAAATAATATAGATGTAAACCCTGAAAATTATAAAACTATTATACTTCGAGAATATAATACCAATGATATTATTTTACAACAAATATCAAAAGACAAACCTTTAAACAAACCACGCAAGTTAGAAAAGATCGACAACAGTATTCATCATTCAACTATAGATAATAGTGTTCATGTCGTTAATAACATTACTATTAACATTAATTCGGTAGAATACCCCAATACTGAATATCTAACTTCGTCTGACAGCAATGGTTGTCTGAAGAACATAGAAACTAGTATGTTGGAAATGGCTAAGAAGATATATTTCAATCCTAAACACCCTGAAAACCATAGTATTTATAAAACTACTATGAAAAATAAGATTATAAAGTATTTTAAGGACAATAAATGGAACGTTGGTGACCAAGATGTTATAATTAATACTATGGTTAATAATATAAAAGATGCTCTAGAAGAGAATCACACTGGAGAACAACATTATGAACTATATGATAAATACGAAAACGATGAAAAGTTTAAAAACAAAGTTGATAGATCGTTATTAATAGAATGTTATAACAATAAACCTACTAGATAGGTTACCATAAATATTTGTGACTTAATATTTTAGGTGTATATTTGCCTTTACTCTTAGACCATTCCTTCTTTAACGCGGCAGATTTATTAGAAGTACCAGAATGTCTTTTATAGTAGTTATTCCTACGTTTAGAATCTCCATGATTTTTAGATTTATATATTTTAACCTTTGTGGAATCCCTAAACTGTTCATAACGATTATCACCAAAAGGTATTTTTCTCACTTTCCCGGTATCCGGATTCTTGACAAAAGCATCATATTTTTTGTGTTTTCTTGTAGATTTTCCAATCTTAATCAATTTTTCTCTTTTAGTTGAACCAAAACTTCTACATCTAACCTTTTTTGAAATACTTAATGGTTGCTTAGAATACTGTTTAACACTCTTTCGTTTCCTTCTAGAAGTAAGAGAATACTCTTTCCCACTTAAAGCTTTTATAGCCTTACTCGGAAGATAACGCTCACCAGTAGATTGCGGACCCATTACACTATTATTACCAGATTTAGTTCTCCATTTTTGATTTGTCCATTTAGTTAATGAGTTATTTGACGTTTTTCTGCCTTTATACCCACCACCTTTAGATTTATATTTTTTTACAGCTAATTGAGCTTTACGAGCAGACCACTGATTCTTCTCTCCACCCTTATTTCCCTTTTTAACATCCTTAACTATCCTATCCCATAACTTTTTATTAGTCCTTACTGGTACACCTTCAGTGCGAGCCGTGCTTCCCCTTTGGGGTACTTTAACCATAACTAATAATAATATTTATTTTATATTTTGACAAATTACAAATTACATTAAATTAAGCCGAAGCCGAAGCTTAAGTTTCAATTTAATGTAATTTTATTTTATTTCATTAAAATGTTTATGTGCGGTTACATAACCTGAATTACCAGGTCTATATTTAATTTCTTTGTACATTGATAAAAATATCAAAACTATACATAATTTTTTAAAAACCCGTTTAAACTTTTTCAACTTTTTGTAATTAAATTTATTCATTGAAATATAATCCCAATCCCATGGTTTATCAGGGTTGTTAATTATATCTTCTATTGTAATATTGGGATTAAATGAAATCCAATTCCAATTCCATGGTTTATCAGGATTATTAATTATATCTTTCATTGTAATATTAGGATTTCGTGAAATAGAACGCCAATCCCACCGCTGCTTCTCTGAAGCCGCCCCAAAGGGGTGCGCGGCGGCGCCGTCGGCGCACAGCTGCTTCTCTGAAGCCGCCCCGTAGGGGTGTGCGGCGCCTGGTTTATCAGGATTATTATTTATAAACTCCATTGTAATATTAGGATTAGAAGAAATCGATCTCCAATACCACGGTTTATCAGGAAAATGGTTTAATAATTTTTGCAATTCGTTCATTTTATTTACTTTCCATTAAATTAATACATTAATTATCCTTATTTTATTTCGTTAAAATGTTTATGTGCGTTTACATAACCTGAATTACCAGGTCTATATTTAATTTCTTTGTACATTGATAAAAATATTAACACTATACATAATTTTTTAAAAATCCGTTTAAACTTTTTATGTTTTGAATTAAAATTATTTTGTGACATCCATGCCCAATCCCACCGCTTATCAGGATTGTTAATTATAAATTCCATTGTAATATTAGGATTTCGCGAAATCCAATCCCAACACCACGGTTTATCAGAGTTATTAATTATATCTTTCATTGTAATACTAGGATTTTGTGAAATATATTCCCAACACCACGGTTTATCAGAGTTATTAATTATATATTTCATTGTAATACTAGGATTTTGTGAAATTTGATACCAATCCCATGGTTTATCAGGATTGTTATTTATAAACTCCATTGTAAGATTGCTATTATATGAAATTTGATACCAACCCCATGGTTTATCAGGATTGTTATTTATAAACTCCATTGTAAGATTACGATTATATGAAACCCGTTCCCAATTCCATGGTTTATCAGGATTGTTAATTATATCTTCAGTTGTAATATTAGGATTGCATGAAATCCATTCCCAACACCATGGTTTATCAGGATTATTATTTATAAACTCCACTGTAAGATTAGGATTAGATGAAATCCGTTCCCAATTCCACGGTTTATTAGGATTATTAATTATAAACTCTGTTGTAATATTTTGTGATGAAATATTATCCCAATTCGGGAATTTCGTTCCCGCTACCCGTGCGACTTCGTCGGTGCACGGTTTATCAGGATTGTTATTTATAAATTCCATTATATTAGAATTGCATGAAATCCATTCCCAATCCCACTGTTTATCTAAATTATTATTTATAAACTCTATTGTAATATTAGGATTTTGTGAAATCCAATCCCAACTCCACGGTTTATCAGGATTGTTATTTATAAACTCCATTGTAATATTAGTATTATATGAAAGCCATCCCCAATCCCACCGCTTATCAGGAAAATGGTTTATTAATTTTTGTAATTCGTTCATTTTATTTACTTTCCATTAAATTACTACATTAATTATTCTTAAATTATTTTATTTCGTTAAAATGTTTATGTGCGGTTACATAACCAGAATTACCAGGTCTATATTTAATTTCTTTGTACATTGATAAAAATATTAACACTATACATAATTTTTTAAATACCCGTTTAAACTTTTTATGTTTTGAATTGTAATTAAACTTATTTCGTGAAATCCGTTCCCAATTCCACTCTTTATTTGGATTGTTAATTATAAAGTCCATTGTAAGATTAGGATTTTGTGAAATAGTACGCCAATCCCACTGTTTATCAGGATTGTTAACTATATCTTCCATTGTAATATTAGGGTTAGATGAAATATAACCCCAATCCCACCGCTTATCAGGATTATTAATTATAAACTCCATTGTAAGATTAGGATTGCGTGAAATATATTCCCAACACCATGGTTTATCAGGATTGTTAACTATATCTTTCATTGTAATATTAGGATTTTGTGAAATATATTCCCAATCCCACTGTTTATCAGGATTGTTAACTATATCTTCCATTGTAATATTAGGGTTAGATGAAATATAACCCCAATCCCACCGCTTATCAGGATTGTTAATTATATCTTTCATTGTAATATTATGATTAGTTGAAACCCACTTCCAATTCCACCGCTTTGCGGAGGCGCCGTCGGCGCACTCTTTATTAGGATTATTAATTATATCTTTCATTGTAATACTAGAATTAGCTGAAATATGCTCCCAATCCCATGGATTATTAGGATTGTTAATTATATCTTCCATTGTAATATTAGGATTTCCTGAAATAAGTTCCCAACTCCATGGTTTATAAGGATTATTATTTATAAACTCCATTGTAAGATTAGGATTGCGCGAAATCTCATCCCAACCCCATGGTTTATCAGGATTATTAATTATATCTTCCATTGTAACGTTAAGTGAAATCCAATACCAATGCCACCGTTTATCAGGATTATTAATTATATCTTCCATTGTAATATTATGTGAAATAGCACACCAATCCCACCGCTTATCAGGATTGTTATTTATAAACTCCATTGTAATATTAGGATTAGCTGAAATATAACCCCAATTCCACGGCTTATCAGGAAAATGGTTTATTAATTTTTGTAATTCGTTCATTTTATTTGCTTAATTTACTTTCCAGTAAATTACTACATTAATTATTCTTAAATTATTTTATTTCGTTAAAATGTTTATGTGCGGTTACATAACCTGAATTACCAGGTCTATATTTAATTTCTTTGTACATTGACAAAAATACTAACACTATACATAATTTTTTAAAAACCCGTTTAAACTTTTTATGTCTTTTCCAGTAATTAAATTTATTTTGTGAAATATAACTCCAATCCCACCGCTTATCAAGATTGTTATTTATAAAGTCCATTGTAATATTAGGATTTAATGAAATTCTAGCCCAATCCCATGGTTTATTGGGATTATTAATTATATCTTTCATTGTAATATTGGGGTTAGATGAAATATAACCCCAATCGCACGATTTATCACGATTATTAATTATAAAGTCCATTGTAATATTAGGATTATCTGAAACATAACTCCAATCCCACCGCTTTGCGGAGGCGCCGTCGGCGCACGGTTTATCAGGATTGTTAACTATATCTTCTATTGTAATATTAGGATTGCATGAAATCTTATCCCAATGCCACCGTTTATCAGGATTATTAATTATATCTTCCATTGTAATATTATGTGAAATAGCACACCAATTCCAGTGTTTATCAGGATTATTATTTATAAACTCCATTGTAATATTAGGATTACATGACATCCAATACCAATCCCACCGCTTTGCGGAGGCGCCGTCGGCGCACGGTTCCGCAGGATTGTTATTTATATCTTCTATTGTAATACTAGAATTTCGTGAAATAGCACACCAATTCCATGGTTTATCAGGATTGTTAATTATAAAATCCATTGTAATACAATGATTATCTGAAATAGCATTCCAATTCCACCGATCCATGGGAACGCCTGATTCTTTGGGATTATTAATTATAAACTCTATTGTAAGATTAGGATTATATGAAACATAATACAAATTCCACCGCTTCTCCTCGGCGCACGGTTTATCAGGATTATTATTTATAATCTCCATTGTAATATTAGGATTATATGAAATCTCATCCCAACTCCAATCTTTATCAGGATTATTATTTATAAACTCCATTGTAATATTAGGATTACATGAAATAGAATACCAATTCCACTTCAGCGTAAAAGAAGCCGCCCCGTAGTAGGGGTGAAGCAAAGCTTCCGCGATGAAGTCGTGTGTGATAGAGGCTCCTGGTTTATCAGGAAAATGATTTATTAATTTTTGTAATTCGTTCATTTTATTTTTTTTACTTTAATAATTTATTAATAATTTATTAATTATTTATTTATATGTTCTTTTAAACTAATAACTTTTAAACTAATAATTTAAATCAAATTTAAAGATATAAACTGAAAGGTTAATATACAGTTACGACAAATATTTTTATTCGCAAAATGTCTTTTAATAATATAGTTGAAAAAATTCATACTGTCCAAAATGAAATAAACGAATCATTAAATATTGTTTCAGAAAAGGATATAAAAATTATGAAATTATCTAATAGAATAGTAGATAAAAGAGAATATATGGCTGCAGTATATAACGATATGGTTAAAAAAATGGATGATTATGATATTTTAGTAAAGCAACTAATTGAATCTCATAATACTACCCTTTTTGGGATCCGCGAAAGCGGTACTACTGTCAAAACAGCCTTTAGTGTTATCGAAGATGACTTAGATTCAGAAACCTACACAGACTCGGAATCAGAATTAGAATCTGAGGCTGAAGAGGTAACGAATAAAAAGAGAAAATTAAAAATAGAAACAACATATGATAAAGTGTTAAATGTTTATAAAATGAATGATAATAAATGGATGACTTGTAAAGAAATGGCAAAATATACTAAGTGTAAACTATTTAGTGTTAGGCCTATAATGGGGAAATATTTTTTTAATAAATCATTTGAAAGAAGATATAGAGATGACTTGTATCGTAAAAAAGTATTTGAATACAGAATCAAAATGTAACACACCTTTCAAGGTAATAATTTAATAATTTTTAAAAAACAAAAAAATTTTATAAGCCACGAAAGGCTTGAGTATTTTAAATTTTGTCAATTAATTCAAATATACTTTACAAGTATGTTCTTCAATATATCTTCCGGAACCTTTATAGACTCTTTACACGATAATGCAGATACTCTTTCTAGTACTCTTTTTAGTTTTCGTTTCTTAATAATAGGATCATGTTCAAATAAATTACTACTTAAACCTCCTTGACCCCAATGCCACGGTTTGTAAATATGTTTTTCAATAAATTCAAATGTTACCAACGGATTACTACTTAAACCTCCTTTACCCCAATTCCAATCCTTGTCAAGATGCTTTTCAATAAATTTAAGTGTTACCGCAGGATTATTACTTAAACTATACACCACCCCATAATGACCCCAATTCCAATCCTTGTTTATATATTTTTCGACAAATTCAGGTGTTACTCCAGGATTACTACTTAAACCACTTTCACCCCAAAACCAACTCTTGTCTATATACTTTTCAACCAATTTAGGTGTTACTACCGACATATTACTTAAACCACAACGACCCCAATTCCACGGCTTGTCGTTATACTTTTCAATTAATTCTGATGTTACCGCAGGATTACTACTTAAACCACAATACCCCCAATTCCACCGCTGCTTCTCTGAAGCCGCCCCAAAGGGGTGCGCGGCGGCGCCGTCGGCGCACCGCTTCGCGGCGGCGCCGTCGGCGCACGGTTTGTTAATATATTTTTCAATAAATTCAGTTGTTACACTCGGATTACTACTTAAACCATGAATACCCCAGTACCAACCTTTGTCAAGATGCTTTTCAACAAATTCAGGTGTTACTCTCGGATTTCTACTTAAACCAGATTTACCCCAATTCCAACACTTGTCTATATATTTTTCAATAAATTCGGGTGTTACTGCTCGATTTTTGCTTAAACCGTTATACCAATCCCATTCTTTATCTGGATACTTTTCAATCCATTCTATTGTTACACTCTTATTTCTACTTAAACCCCACCTACCCCAATTCCATTCTTTATCCGGATACTTTTCAATTAATTCTAGTGTTATACTTGGATTACTACTTAAACCACTAAGATTACTCCAATCCCACGATTTGTCGATGTATTTTTCAATAAATTCAGGTGTTATTATCGGATTACGACTTAAACCAGTTTGACCCCAATCCCATCTCTTGTCGATATATTTTTCGATAAATTCAAGTGTTACCACCGGATTATTACTTAAATCTCCTCCCCAACCCCAAGACCACGGTTTGTCAATATATTTTTCGATAAATTCTAGTGTTACAGCCGGATTATCACTTAAACCATTACGACTCCAATACCACGGCTTTGCCGCGGCGCCGTCGGCGCACCGCTTGTCAATATATTCTTCGATTAATTCAGGCGTGATAGATGGATTACTACTTAAACCGTATTGACCCCAGTGCCAATCTTTGTTTGGATACTTTTCCAATAGTTTATTTAATGACATTTTATTTTACTTTACTCATAATTAATTAATTATTTGTAAGGTAATTTAATTTTTGTTAAATTTATTTTTTGTTAAAATACCTTAGAAATAAGAGTCTTTATAAGATTAAAAAGTATAAGTTTAAAAGGGTAAACACACAAGCATACATAATCAAAAAAATCATTAAAGTATCAAAAATGAATTCAGGTACCGCTTTGCGGTCCCAACAAAGTTGTTATGAAGAATTGATGTATCCAATTTGTGCTTGTGATTGGTCAGATATCCAAGATGGAGGGATTGCTCATAATGATAAAGGCGCTGCAATGATGGTCATTCTTTGTTGTCCAGAAGCACTACGAGCTTTTTCTGTTAATGTTAAAGAAGATATCGACGTGAAAGAGTTTCTAGCTAAATATAATAAGCCTCACGACCCACTGTCTACAATTTTTGTAAATACCGGAAGTTGGAAAGAAAATGAAAATATTGTCAGAAATTTTCTAATTGCGAAAAAGATGTAATAAAATCAGCAAACCTTTATAAGTAATAAACCTTTCGAGGTTTTAAATTTTTTTAAAATAAATCAAAATACCGAAGTATTTTAAAAAAAAATTATTAATAATTATGAAGTTCTAACAACCTATTCTCTAAACTAACCATCTCTTCACTACAGAAAGGGCAATAACCGTGTTTGGACCAACACCCTTTACACATTTTGTTAGGACAACAAGGAAGTTCTATTAGTTTCTGTTTTTTGTCTACTTTACAAATAAAACATTCCCTATGACCAAGTCTCTTGTATAATGTGTTAACCTCCTTAACAGTCAGCGTCAAAATAGTATTCAGATTCTTAACAGTTTCATTAAGAGTCACTATTTTCTTTTTCAACGTTACATTTTCATCTAATACTTTTTCTAGTTCTTTACTAACTTTAGCGTTACTAACTTTGGTTTTCTTGAAATAAGAAGACATAATAATTACTTTTACGTAGAATATTAAAGCCTTATGGCTTTTATTAACAATTCTTTATTACAATTCTTTATTTATATTAACCCCTTTGGGGCGGCTTCAAAGAAGCTCTATCTTTGTTTCTATATCTTTAATTTTGGTGTTAATATTATTAACTGTATTCTTGATAGTATCAATACCATCTATAACATTATTAGACATTTTCTTTATTTCATCCCAATATAAACCTACAAGTACAATACACGTAACTAGTATTATAGACCATGCCATAGATATTAAGATCATTAGTGATCTAAAAATAGTTGCCGGTAACAGAAATAATTTTAAAATATACATTATTATAGACATTGTTGATTAGTTATACAATACAAATATTATAATTTTTACAAAATTTAAAATATAATTAATTAAAACCCAAAGTAACACATATCACTACAGGTCATATTATTTAGTATCCATTTTCGAAGTTCAGATTTTTTAGATCCAGTATAAGGTTCAAATCTAGTATAAGAACACTTATTAATAACCATGTTTGGATAATCATCCAACATAGTACCAGAATATTCACTGAATAACATACGTGTATAAAAACTTTTATCCCAATCACCCTCATATTCATCATTTAGGTTAGGAAGTGACTTGTACCATTTTTGAATCTTACGAACCATTCGTTGTTCTTTTGTATAAGTACCGAAATAATATATATTCTCCAATACATTAATATCAGTAATAACGGTTTTAATACTTTGGGGATTAATTGACACCATTTTAAATTTAAATATTTTAAATTTAATTTTAAATATTTTCGATACTTACTCATCCATATAAGCCACGAAAGGCTTGGGTGTTTTAAAATTTGTTAATTTGTTAATGTACCATCTTCTAGCATCCTCAGTTTCACCACAGTTAAAGGATAAAGACATATTATAATATCATTTATCATTACATCACAATCACTTTTTAATACTTTGTACTTGTATTCAGAGAACACGTACATTAGACCATGTTCTCTCACTTCAAGAATCTCAATATCAAATTTACAAATTTTTTCACAAAATTTAAACACCAACCCTTTAATAATATCCCCTTTAACATATTTCTTTACAGGTCTTACACATTGTTTTACACATTGTTTTTCACGTTCGTATTTGACAGTAATCTTCATTCTTTATTTGTCCTAAGACAACCCGAAGGTTTTTAAAATGTTTAATGTTTAAAGTTTTTTACTATTTACTTAATTGAAACCCTTTCCATTAATCCGCACAGTATATCTTCATTAATACTGTCAAACAATTTAGTTAAATCAGAAGAATCTTCATCCATGTCAAAATCTTGGTCATATTCAAATGTATTCATACAAACCCTTTTACGCTTGAGTGAGTCAGGAGAAACCTGCAAGTAACATTCTTCGTTAACTTCAGGGTTCTTCTTACACACCAGTGCGACAAAGTCGCCGCGGCGAAGCCGTACAGTGTTAAAAACTTTGCATTTTTTTAAAGGGGAACTAATATCAATCTTAGTCCTGCGAATTTGAATTGACATTTTAAAATATTACTTAAACTATTAATCTATTATTACCATAATTAAACACCTAAGTGTTTGGGTATTTTAAATTTTGAAAATTTTTTAAAAATTATTTTTATTTAATTAAAAGTATTCTCCGAAAGTTCCTTCTCAGTATCAACAGCAATATTTTTCTTCTTAATCAAATCTTCAAAAGACTCGTCTTCGTCACTGTCGTCGTCATCTTCCACAACATCTTCAACCGGTTCCACAACCTTGGGTACAACTCTCCGACGCACACGTCGCGACTTAACTGTAACTGGCATAATATCAACAGTCTTAGCACTCTCGTTACTGTTGTTACTTTTAACACTACCGCTTTTGCGGATCCCAAAAAGGGTACTACCCGAATCGCTTTCATTACTTTTATCTTCTTCTTCTTCTTCCGACACTTCAGCTTTCTTTGAAGCGGCTTTCTTTGAAACTTTCTTTACCTTTTTCTTTGAAGCTTTCTTTACCTTTTTCTTCTCTGTCTTTTCAGCATCGACCTTTAGTTGAATCTCCTCAATTGTTTCGGCCATTGTGAACTTGGGAAGGTGGGTGTTGTGAACTTTACAAAAATTGGAATCTCCGTACTCCGATTCGTTCTTACACTGCGCAAATTCCTTCACAACCCTCGCACAACACTGAGGTTGTTGGACTCGAACATCCTTATTCTTCTTCAAGATACTGGAAGGTACACGACCCTTAGTTTCAAGGAACTTGATAAGTTCAAACTTGGTAACTTCCTTCTTTTTCCCTTCTTTCAAAACTTCAGTAAACCAAATAGCCAAGTCTTGATAAGTTCCTTCGAGGTTCTTGGTGCTGTAAAGAGCTTTGGACTGTTTGATAGACATTGTATTTTTTATAATTGTATTGTAAGTATCTCAATATGTGTTTAAGTTATTATTTTTATGTAACCGTTCCGGGAAGCACTGGATGTGTACCCATATAAGCCACGAAAGGCTTGAGTATTTAAAATTGTTAATTTAGTGAGCAAAGTTACAGTTGTTACCAAAATGGCATTTACCAATCTTATAATAAAAACACTCCTTAACTTTGGTTACGATACGGTTACGGTTCTTAGGAACATTATTAATATTCTTAACAACCTTAGACCATCCTCCTTCATAAACTTCTTTCAAAACTTCTTTCAAACTACTTTCTTCTTCTAAGTCTGCCCAATACACACCATTGGCAGGCTTCCACATAATACCGATAGAGTGGTTGAGAGTTTCAATTTCGTAAGAAGTCATTTTATTTCTTTCTCTTTACTCTTTTAAGTCCTTTACTTACCCGTAAAAGCCACGAAAGGCTTAAAATGTTTATTTGTTAAATTCTAATTGTTAATTCTAGTTAAATTTCATGGTTAAGGACAGATTCCAACGGACCATTACAACCTACTTTATTGATAGTGGGTTCGTTATTCTTACAAAATTCTTTGAATTCATTGGTCAAATCTTCAACTATTTTATCATCCTCTGAAGTAAGGCCAGGAAAAAACCCAGTACCCTTTTCTTTCAACGTAATAGAGAAATAAGAAAACTCATAACCAGTATTCAAATAATTAAAATAAGATTCCTTTTTGTTATAAAATTCCTCCTTAGTAATAAAAAAATCCATTATAGTATTAAGCTCTTCATATCCGAAATAAACATGAAGATAAAACATTTTTGTTGGTTGTCTTTCTTTTAATTGGCCCTTAATTCTCTTACGTACCCATATAAGCCCCTAAAGGCTTGAGTATTTAAAATTTTGAAAATTTTTTATTTTTTATTTTTTATTTTGTTAAGTTGTTCTAATTTTTACTTGACGCCATACACTACATACATAATCCTCAAAGGAGCATCGGGCGTTGAAATGCCGTGATCGTCACAGTAATCACTAACTTCTCCTGGGAACCTACGACTTACTTCGTACGTGCTCTTATAGCCTTGGAGTAGCGGGAGAAGATAATCCTTTGCGTTTTTCATCTCTTCGTCGCTAATCTCGTGGTGTTTACCGTCTGTTTCGTCCCCGCCCTCAAGGTTGTCCTCATAACGCTGCTCCAATTCATAATCCCATATTGCCTCAGCGATAGCATCGTAAAGTTCCTTAGTGGTAGAGTACGATACACTAGACTCTACATCATCCACTTCATCTTCTTCGTCTTTGAACTTGAACTGATAACCACTACAAGGTACATTGACCTTGCGCTTACCAAGTCCTTTGCTACCGCGTCCACGACCAGACATTTTGGATTTGGATATGTTTTAGCACTGAATGTGCACTGAATGTGCACTGAATGTGTGTACCCATATAAGCCTCTAAAGGATTGGGTGTTTTAAATTTTGAAAATTAGTTTAATATACTTTGGCACATTTCTATCTGTCTATGGTCGTTTATTTCTATAAATGGTAGTAAACTTTGATTAGAAAAATTAGAACCTATCAAAAAACTATTCTTATCACAATCAAACCTATACAATGTGCACTCAAATTCACGTTCTCCACAACCATGAGAATATGTATTTGTTTTATTTTTCAACATTTTATTTAAAATAAAACTTCTTTTAATTCCAGAATTTTCAAACAATGCTATACCAATATCTCCACAATAAGGCGATTGTATTTTTATGATGTAAAACATTATATTATTTAATTTGAATTGAACCCGTATCCTTAATTCTCTTTACGTGTACCCATATAAGCCTCTAAAGGCTTGGGTGTTTTAAATTTTGAAAAAAAAGAAAATTGATTGTTAATTAAGTTGTTAATTTGTTCCGGTTGTTGTTCATAACTGCTGTCCATAGGGCTGTCGGTTGAGGTCCAGTCTCGTCACCACCGTTAATGATTTCTTCGGCCATCAACGCAACGTTGGCCGGTTCTAACGCCTTGGCGAATGCATCATCATCCTTAGCTAATTGCGTCTTTATCGCCAACCTCACCAAGCGCGGCCATCTGTAGATGAGGAAGTAACGCTTGATGGCCAACGTCAATTTGAGATACGGATCGTTTTTAGCTTGTTCCGAAGCGAAGCGCAAAACATCATCACGATACACGTCAATACGTTTTCCTTTATATGTAGTTGCCGCAGTCAAGACATCTCTATCATCTTTAAAACTATTCGCAACAATTAACGCGTATCCATTGTTGGTCACCGCGGCCAACACAACATCTTTGTTGTACCTGAATTGATCCGACGTCATCGACAAAAAACCTCCATTCACTCTCATCGCCTTCAGTACCACCTCCTTGTCTTCTGTAGTTGCGAGAACGTGCTTCATTTGGTTCATTTGGTTCTGGTCCATTTGGTTGGTTGAAAATAATGTATGTACCCATACAAGCCCCTAAAGGCTTGGGTGTTTAAAATTTTGAATATTTTTTATTGTTAAGTTCTAATTGTAAAAAGTTCTAATTCAAATGTACTTTACAAGTATTTTCTTCAGTATGTCTTCCGGAACCTTTATAGACTCTTTACAGAATAATGTAGCTACTCTTTCTAGTACTCTTTTTCGTTTCTTAATAATAGGATTATGTTCAAATAAATTACTACTTAAACCTCCAAAATCCCAATTCTTGTCAATATATTTTTCAACAAATTCAGGTGTTACTGCAGGATTATTACTTAAACCACAATACCCCCAGTACCAACCTTTGTCTATATATTTTTCGATAAATTCAGGTGTTACCGCAGGATTACTACTTAAACCATCCTCATAACCCCAGTTCCAACCTTTGTCCATATATTTTTCAACAAATTCAAGTGTTACCGCATGATTCATACTTAAACCACCATTACCCCAATTCCACGGCTTTGCCGAGGCGCAAGACTTGTCTATATATTTTTCGATAAATTCGGGTGTTATCCCCTGATTATTACTTAAACCACCACGACCCCAATGCCAACCTTTGTCAAGATGGTTTTCAACAAATTCAGGTGTGATAGATGGATTTTTACTTAAACCATTATGACCCCAATCCCACCGCTGCTTCTCTGAAGCCGCCCCAAAGGGGTGCGCGGCGGCGCCGTCGGCGCACGGCTTGTCTAGATTATTTTCAACAAATTCAGGTGTTACTGCAGGATTACTACTTAAACCACAATACCCCCAATTCCACCGCTCCGCGGAGGCGCCGACGGCGCACGGCTTGTCTATATATTTTTCAATAAATTCTGGCGTCACACCCGTATTACTACTTAAACCGTTTTGACCCCACCACCAATTCTTGTCAATATATTTTTCAAAAATTTCGAGTATTACTACAGGATTCATACTTAAACCATATTTACCCCAATTCCACCGCTCCGCGGAGGCGCCGTCGGCGCACGGCTTGTCTATATATTTCTCAATAAATTCTGAAGTAACTATCGGATTACTACTTAAACCATATTTACCCCAACACCAACCCTTATCGATATATTTCCCAATAAATTCTTGTGTCATAGAAGGGTTATTACTTAAACCCCCTTCACCCCAATGCCAACCTTTGTCAATATATTTTTCAACAAATTTAGGTGTTACTGCAGGATTATTACTTAAATTCAAGTAACCCCAATTCCAATCCTTATCCGGATACTTTTCCAATAGTTTAATTAATGACATTTTTAATT
>Ga0105050_10005983_pt1 | contig 15354 bp, 14 predicted proteins | sample FRY01_FD_78088 | JGI IMG/M metagenome (GOLD analysis project Ga0105050, IMG submission 78088) | Freshwater microbial communities from Lake Fryxell liftoff mats and glacier meltwater in Antarctica - FRY-01 | ecosystem: Environmental > Aquatic > Freshwater > Ice > Glacier meltwater ... | reverse complement strand
GAGCAGCGCTACCGCCCAGTGGAACAGGCGGGCGATCAGCCCCCAGCTGTGTTCGGTGTTGTGCAGCATCATGGCTCGTGTCCCCGTCATTTCCATCCGGCGGCGGCATAGATTGTCGGCGCGGCGCTCAGGAACCGCGCCGCCGATTGCGGCGGCGCTGGATCGGCGCACGCGGGAAGCTCCATCACCTCGCCGGCAGGCTTCGAAATCACTGAAACGGTCAGCTCGCCCGCTGCTTGCGCGTAGCGTACCTGATTTTCCGGACGCGCCATGAATTCAAGCAGGCGGCGCGCGGAATCGGGATAGGGCGAATGGCGTGCAATGCCCGCCCCGCTGATCCCGACGATCGCCCGCTCGCTCTCGCCGCAAGGCCCGGGCCCGCCTGCCGAAACCCGCACGGTTTCCGCAACCGCGCTGTCCGCTTGTTGACCACTGGTTTGCGCGCGGGCGAGGTAAAACGAATTGTCGAGCCCGACCGCACAGGTTCCGTCGGCCAGCGCGGCGAGGAGCCCCTTGGCGCTCTCGAACGGTGGCGCGGCCAAATTCTCAACCACCGACCGCGCCCATCGCTCAGCCTCCGCTGCCCCGACTTGGCCGATCATCGCCGCCATGAACGATGTCGCATAAGCGGTGTCCGATGTGCGGACACAGACTTGTCCGCGCAGCGCCGGAAGCGCCAGGTCCTCATAGTGCCGCACGCCGGCGGAAAGGCGCGCGCGCGAGAACACGATCGTCTTGAGCCAGCGCGATTGGGCGATCCACATGCGGTTTTCGCCCCACCAAGCGGGGGGCACCGTTTGTTGGAGATAAACGGAGCTGATCGGGCGCAGGACGCCGCGCTCCTGCGCCTTGGCAAGATTGGCCAGATCGAGCGTCAGCAGCACGTCGGCGCGCCCGGCGGAACCCTCCTCGCTCATCCGGTCGAGCAATTCGTCCGGCAAGCCGCTGATCACATCGACCTCGATCCCGCTCTCCTGAGTGAATCCTTCCAGGATTGGGCTGACATACGCCATTTGCCGATAGGCAAGGACCGTAAGGTGGGGCGGTTCGGCGGCGATTGCCGGGCTCTGCGATCCGCCCGATGCCAGCAATGCCAGCAAAACCAGCGCGCGCAGCAGACGCTGGCGGCAGGAAGTCAGCGGATACCGCGCTATCCGAGCCATGTCAGGCACTCCGCCGAGAATGTCGAGATCGCGGGCAATTGTCGCGCCGCCCCTGCCCGTCTATGGTCCGCGTCGAAGCTGGAGACCGCCCATGACGATGCCGAACGAGAAGCGCGACTGGAGCAAGGCTGCGGGAATTCTTGTGTTGTACCTTGCAGTGGGAACCGCAACCATCGGCTTTTCGCACCGGGCGATCTTCCCGGCCCCGTCCGAAGAAACGCTGAACCCGCGCGAACTGGCCGAATACCTGTGCCGCATGCGCTTCGAAAGCCAGGTTCCGTCCGCCTTCCTGACAGCCGCGCCCGTAACCGAACCGCGCACCAACGGATTTCAGATCGGGCTGACCGGGACGTCGCAGGGCCGGCCGATCGAGGCGGAGCGCAGCGTGAGGGGCCATCAGGTGATGGAATTCGGAGCCGCACAGCCGGCTTGAGCCCAACCAGAAACGCAATCGCGGCAGCTGTCGCATCCTTCGCCGGACCCAAAATCAGCAAGCTGCTCATCAAATCCATTTCCTGCGCAGCCAGATGATCGGTCCGCTGAGCGCCAGGACGATCGCCAGCACGGCAAACAGATCGTTGAGCCATTTGAACTGTTCGTGAAAGATGGTCCCAACATGCAGATCGGCCATGAACAGGAACAGCGGCGTGCCGGGGATGGCATTCTTGAACGGTATTTTCGTATCGGCCAGTTCGGTCCCGCCGATCTCGCCGTAAAAGAATGACTGACTGTTCTTGAGATACATGATCCGGCCGTCAAAGGATGCGCCGGTGATAGCGCTCGACGGCCCAGCAAGCTTTCTCCAGGATGCCTTGCCGACCGTCCGGGCGAAGTTGTTTCCACCGCCGAAACCGGCGAAGACCGTATCGCGCACACGGAACAAGTTGCCACTGGTGACTCCCGGTGGAGTTGGAACCGTCAGATCCTCGCGCCACACTCTTTCCCCGGCGGAGCGGGTCAGAATGCCGTGGCGGGTCGCGATCGACAGCGTTCCCGGCCGATCTGGCCATGCGACAACCCCGTAAATCTCGTTGGCCAATGCGCTGCTTTGGTAGCCGGGCGGGAGCTTAGAATGCTCGACCGTCCGGCCTTTGGACCAGTCGATAAAGCCGTAGATATGATTCATCGGCAGCGCGGTCACCGACAGATAGAGGATCGGGATCGCGCCGAGCAGACCGATAACCGGCGCGTGCAGGCGGAACGACCAACGGATAGTGCTGCGCTGCGCTGCCATCGACATTCCCCGGCGGCGCCCGCGGCGCGTCACCCACCAGTACGCCAGGCCCGAGACCGACAACGCCGCCATCGCGACCCCCCCCAGATCGTTGAGCGCGATGGCCCAATTTCCCGGCAGCAGCGCACGCCCGAAATGGATGTCCATTACCAGCCGGTAAAATTCCACCGGGCGATGAGGGATGAGCATCTTGCTGCCGGGGGCGATTGGGGTCGCCGATCCCCGCGCCAGGTCGATCGCCACCAGCCGGCTCTTGTCGATCACCGCCACCAGTTCGCGATCCGAGCGACCAACGCTGATCGCCGTCATGTGACTACCGGAAAGCGCGAAGCGCATTGCCGATTTGCCGTCCGGTGCCAGCCGCCACAAGCCATCGTCGGCGGCCAGAAAGACCCCCGCAAAGCCATTTGCGCCGACATCTGCGAGCCCGTTGACCTGCGGCTGCCCGCTGGACCCGTGGAACGTAACCGGTTGCCAGGTTACGCCCCGGTCTGAACTGCGCCGCGTTCCCCGCTCGGAAGCCCCGACGATAACGCCGTCCTCGATCTTGACTTGGCGCATCACGGTCGCCGGAACCAGCCGCCCGATCTGCGGCGAGGTCCAACTCGCCGGAACCTGGTTCTGATTGAGCCACCGCCATTCATGATGATCGAGCAGAATGCCCGAAACGGCGAGAACGAAAAGCCAGACGCACGCGGTAAGACCGGCGTATTTGTGGACCGTGCGCAGGGTCCGGCGGACCGCCGGGCTCACAACGTCGGCACCTGTGCGCGGCGACGCGCCAGCGCCAAGACGGCGAATAGAGCCGGAATCGCCCCGTAGATCACAGGGACGGCGCCGATCGCCAGATGGAGACGGTCCTCGCCCACAACATGGGTGGACAGATATCCGACCGTGGTCGGCCCCAGCAGCAAGCCGGCAAGGCTTATCGCCATGTAGTAAAGCGCGACGACCTGTCCCCGGATCGCGGGCGGGGTGTGCTGAAGCAGCGCGGTTACTCCGACAGCCGAAATCGCTCCGATCGCCGCGGTGGCGACGATCAGCACCGAAAACGCGAGCCAGGCGCTGGGCATCAGCATCGCTACGCTGCCGGAAGGCACGAGCACGATCAGCGACAGGCTCATGATCCTCAGGGGTGCAGCATTATCGCCTGCCCGCAGCAGCCTGTCGCACAGGATCCCGGCGGAAAGGTACACCGCCGGTCCGACCACCAGCGAGACGATGCCGTTGAGCCGCGCGAAGTATTCAGGGGGCCACCCCCAGCGTCGTTCGAACGCGGCGGGGAGAAAACCCTGGCTGTAAGCGACGATCACCATCGCCGCGACGATGCCGGTGATCAGGGCGTATTGCGCGCGATGCTCAATGACGTAACGCAGCACCTCGCGAAGCGAGTTGTCGGCTGCGCCGACCATGGGTTGTCGCCGGGGTTCGCGAACAAGGAGAAAGGCGATGGCTACGACAAAGCCGGGCAGGCCGACAGCCAGAAAGGTCGCCTGCCATGGCGCGATCGTGCCAACCAGCGGCAGCGTGATCTCGGGCGATCGCTTTGCCCAGGTGAGCACGGCGGCGCCGATCAACGATGCGATCCCCGCGCCGAGGGTAATCGCCATCGAATAAATCGCGATGGGCCGGGCGCGCCTTTCAGCCGGAAAGCTGTCGCCGATGATCGAGAATGCGGCAGGGCTGAGCACCGCTTCGCCCACTCCCACGGTCATTCTGGCCAGGAACAGCTGGACAAAGCCGTGCGCCATTCCGCACGCTGCCGTCGCGGCGGACCACACCGTCACCCCCAACGCAATCAGCCGGGTTCGCGACTTGTGATCGACCAGCCAACCTAACGGCAGGCCGATGGTGGCATAGAAAATCGCGAAGGCTGGCCCCAGGAGCCACCCGATCTGGGCATCGCTCAGCCCGAGGTCGGCCTTGATCGGCTGCACCAGCAGGCCGAGCACCGAGCGGTCGATGTAGCTCAGCAAGTATGCCAGTGTCAGCAGCGCGACCATGCCCCACGCGATCCGGGGCGGGGGATATTCTCCGGCCACCGGCGCGCTGTCAGACATTATACAGAACCACCGCATGTCCATCGGGATCGATCAGTCCGACCTCGCGCCCTTGGCGACCATCGTGCGTAAAAAGTGTGCGCTCGGAAAGGACGATCACACCGGGCACGTCGCTTGCCGCGGCCACCGCGCGGTCGATGTTGGCGACCTCGATCACCATTGCGGCGCGCGGCGCGCGGTCATTGCGCGCCAGCGGAATCACTTCGATCAGCGCCAGCGTGCGCTCCTGACCGAGAGGACCGTCGAGCGCCGCCATTCGAAGGCGCGAGGATGCCGGAACCGAGAATATCTCGTAGCTGTAGCTGTCCGACGGGGATTGCTTGATCGATTGCAGGGTGAAGCCCAGCGCATCACGGTACAACGCCAGCGAGCGATCGAGGTCGCCGATGATCAGCGCAGCGCGCTTGAACCGCAGGCCGCCGGGAATGTCGCCGATAACGTCGAGGTGGGGTTTATTTATTTCCGTTCTCCAACTGCAAGGGTTCGGCGACGTGCACGAGTTGTTTGCCAAGGTTGTGTTGCTCGAAGAGCCGGGCGAGCGCCGCGGGCATTTGATCGAACCCTTGGAGAATATCTTCGAGCCATGTCAGCTTTCCTGCGCGTATCCATTCGGCCATGCGCGCCTCGGCTTCGGCGAACCGATGACGATGCTCGTAGATGAAGAAGCCCTCCATCCGGGCGCACTGCTCACCGATCTTCCACCAGTTAGCCAAAGCATGACTGGGACCATCGATATATTGAGAGATGCGGCCGCACGAAACGATGCGCGCGTGGCGGTTGATCAGGCCTAGCGCACTATCGAGCACTTCGCCGCCGACATTGTCGAAGATCACGTCGATTCCATCGGGCGCAGCGGCGCAAAGCGCCTCGACAAGTCCTTGCTTGCGGTAGTCGAGCGCGGCATCGAAACCGAGTCGGCCGGTCAGTACATCGCACTTGGCCTGGCCGCCGGCCAGCCCGACTGCACGCGCCCCGGCGATCCGCGCAAGCTGTCCGGCGATCGATCCTACTCCCCCCGCCGCGCCGGTTACCAGCACCGTCTCGCCGACTTGGGGTCGCGCGATGTCGAACAGGCCGACATAAGCTGAAAAACCGGTCACGCCCAGAATGCCGAGCGCAGTCGAAGCCGGGAGATCCGGAGCTTGGAAGCGGTACATCATCTGCTCGGGTGAACCGTCGCTTAGCCCGTACTCGCGCCATCCGAGCTTTCCGTGAACCAAGTCGCCGACCTTGAAGGATGGATTGGCAGATAGAACCACCTGACCCACGCCGCGCCCGTGAATGACGTCGCCGATCTCCAGGGGCGCTTCGATTCCGGCGCCGTCGATCATGTACTGCCGCATGACCGGGGCGAGGGACAGGAACAGCGTTCGAACCACGAATTGCCCCGGCCCGGGACAGGGCAATGGACGCGAAACCAGCGCAAAATCCTCAGACCTAATCGGCCCGTCTGGCCGCGCAGCCATCACCCACTCGCGCGCTGTGTCGGGAAGGCACATTCCGAACTGGCTGTCAGGCGCAACGCTAGCCATGATCTCGCAATTCCCCCTCGAGCCGCAAAGTGCGACGCGCGCTCTCTTTGTGTCCAATTTATAGTTTTAACAGCTCCATATATTTCGCTATTGCACGAGGCCGGGGGAGAACTCGATGCAGATGCCGGTGAGTTTGAAGCAGATCGGCTACTTCGTGCGCTTGCTCGAGCGAGGTTCCTATACCTCGGCGGCGGAATCGCTGGGGATCACCCAGCCGGCATTGAGCATAGCGATCACGCAACTGGAAAAAGCACTTGAGGTCCCGTTGCTGAACCGCGGCACTTCACGCCCGACCGCAACCGACGGTGGCGCGATATTTCTTCGCTATGCCCAGCGGATTCAGCGCGACCTGAGCGAAGCCCGGGCGGAACTGGCCGCCCACGCCAGCGGCACTATCGGGCGGTTGGAAATCTGCATGGGGCCCAGCGCAGCCGCCCCTGAGGTCGGCATCGCCCTAGCGGAAATGGTCGCCGAATTCCCTTCGCTCGACGTGCTCATTCATAATGGCGTCGTGCCCGCGATCAACGATCGTCTCCACGATGGCGAGTTCACGCTCTATGTCGGCGTCGTGCCCGAAAATCGTGAGGACACTCGCTTTGATATCTTGCCCCTGGCGATGATCGACTTGGTCGTGGTCGCCTCCCCACTCCACCCGCTTGCCTCGGCCGATCATGTCGGCGCGGCCGAACTGGCGGAGGCGGCGTGGATCGTGATGGGCAACGTGGAAGTAAACCTCCCGGGCTGGCCTGGGCGTTTCCTGGCGGCAGGGGTCGTTCCGCCCCGGCCGGCGATCAACGTCCGTAATGTCGCGCTCGTCCGCAATCTGCTCGACCAAGGGAAACTTGTGACAGTGCTTCCCAGGGGCATGGTCGAAGTCGACCTTGCGGCGGGGCTCCTCTGTACAATCGCCGAAGAGGAGTTCACTTGGCATGTGCAGCTATCGGCGATGTTCTCGCGGGGGAAAGCCCTCTCCCCAGGAGCGCGGTTCCTGATCGAGAAATTGACTCGATTATTTAGTGCGTAGGGGTATTTAAAATATCAATACTCGCGTAAGTATTATAAATTAGACGCAGGGCACCGGGGGGGCTTACCATCACATTCCCAAAACTTTGCCGCTATTGAGCAAGGCCGGGACGGGGGTATCGGTCGATGATGGGGATCAGATTTCTTGCCACAACCGCGCTCGGCAGCATGGTGCTGGCACCCTGCTTTGCGCTGGCTCAGACGGCAGCCAACGAAGACAGTGACCGGCCCGGGATCAGCGATGGCGTGATCATCGTCACTGCCCGCAAACGCGAGGAAAACCTGATCGACGTGCCTGTCGCAATCACCGCGGTCGGGGAAGCGGAGATACAGGCGGCCGGGATCGAGGACCTGACCGATCTTTCGCGCCAGGTTCCCGGGTTCAGCTTCAAGCAGGCGTTTGGCCGCACCGGTTCGGGTAACGGCGGCGGGGGCGCGGTGCGGCCGTCTATTCGCGGCATGTCGAACATTCTCGGCTCCCCCAATGCCGGGTTCTTTGTCGACGGCATCTTCGTGTCGCAGAATGTCTCGAGCTATCAGCTCGACAATCTCGAGCGGGTCGAGGTCATCCGCGGCCCGCAGTCGGCACTTTTCGGACGCCAGACTTTTTCCGGCGCGATCAACTTTGTCACGCGCAAACCCGGCAACGAATTGCACGGGGCGGTCAACGCGACGGTCGCGCAGTATAATCATCAGGAGGTCTCGGGGTACATCCAGGCGCCCCTGATTGAGGACCGGCTGGCGGTCGAGCTTAACGGACGCATCTATCGGTTCGGCGGCGATTACGTGAACCAGGACAGCGGCAAGCGCGACATCAACGGCCAGTCAAGTCAGAACTTCGGGTTCAAGATCCGCGCGACCCCGTCGGACAATTTCGAAATGATCGTCAACGCGGCGGTCGGCCATGACCGGGACCGGGGGTACGCCACTTTCACCGTGCCCTCGACCGCGCTCAACTGTTTCCTACCCAACATCATCGGCACGGTGGCCGGCTTACCGCGTAACTCCAACCGTTCGCGCGGCTATTTCTGCGGCGAGGTTGAAAGTCCCAAGACTTTCTCTTACAACAACGCCGAGATCGAGGCGCTGGGTTATTTTCCTCTCGAGCGGAGCTATTTCCGCGGAGATACTACGCTTGAATACACTACAGACGGCGATTACACCTTCACTCTGGTGGGGGCTTACAACTGGCAAGAAAACCAGAACGGGTTCGACAACACGTTTGTCCCCTCGACCAATCCAAGCCTGACAATCCAATACCTTTCCAATTACGACTACAGCTTCGAAGGTCGCATCCAGACTCCGCAGAGCGCACGGGTTCGTGCGCTGCTGGGCGCCTACTATTACAGCGCCGACGACGACGAGGGCTTTTCGGTCCAAACGGCGCGGACCAGTGCGAGCTTCCGTCGCAGGTCGGGCTTCACTTCGGCTGACGGTGTGCGTAATATCGCCGCCTTTGGCCTTTTGGAATTCGATGTAACCGACAAGCTTACCGTCAGCGCCGAAGCCCGTTACGCCGAAGACAAGATCAATGGCTCGCGCGAAATCGCGGTGCTCGATGGTCAAGGCGCGCCGACCGCCCTGCGATCGGTTACCTACACGAGCTTTCTGCCGCGGTTCACCGCGCGCTACGAGCTGGCGCCGAGTTGGAACCTCTATGGCTCGGTGGCAAAGGGCAACAAGCCCGGCGGGTTCAACGACCTGCCAGTCGACGCGATGCCGAGCAACAACGTCGATTTCGCCGCGCGCGGGCTCGACGTGTTCGATGAGGAAAGCATCTGGTCCTACGAGCTCGGCACCAAGGGCCGCCTCGGCAGGTTCAACTTCAACCTGGCGGGATACTATATCGACTGGACCAACCAGGAGTTGACTCAGTCGCAGCCGTACCAGCGTCTCAACGGCACTTTCACCACCGCGCCGTTCATCGTCAACGCGGGCAAATCGCGGATCAAGGGCTTCGAGGCCGAAGTGTTCGGATCGCTGACCGACTGGCTGGATGTTCGTTTGGCGTACTCCTACAACGATGCGCGGTTCGTCGATTTCTCTGACGAGAACCAAGAACAGTTGCTCGATACCGATGGTCGGCCAAGCTACCTCGACGCAAACTTGACGCAGCTCAATCCGGCGGATGTCGACGGCCCCAACGGGCAGGTCGCCGGCCAGCGTATTCCGCAGACTCCCGCACACCAGTTGGCCGCGTCTGGGAACATCACGTTCCCGATATCCTCGTCGGCCGAGTTCTTCTTTCGCTCGGATTTTTCGTACGACACCAAGCGGTTCGCACAGACGCACAATCTTGCGCATACGGGTGACAGCTACAATCTCAATCTGCGCAGCGGAGTTGACTTCGGCAAGCTCAGGCTGACCGCATTTGTCGACAACGTGACCGACGATCGCACACCGGTTGCGATCACCCGCCTGCTCGATTTCAACCGCCCCCTGCTGGTGCCCGATTCGGTGCGGACTTTCGCGGGACAGCCAGTGACGTTCAGCTTCTACCGTCAGTTCACCGTCGCCGCGCCGCGGCGGCGGCAGTTCGGCTTGTCGGGCTCTTATAATTTCTGACGCGTAGCTTCTGACGCGCCCGCCCGAAGGGATTGGCACGATGAATTACCGCCGCCTGCATCGCTTTGGCGGGCTTGCAGCGGGGCTGGCGACGGTCGCGCAATATCCGGTCGATGCCCGGCGGCTCGATCCCGCGAACGCTGAAGATGCTCTGAAGATCATGCAGAAATCGATCTGTTCGCTCGATCAGGGCAAGCCGGTTATCTACTGGTGGAAAGGCGCGAAGTTCAGCCGGGTCGAGGGTGAACGCGACCGCGAGCTGTTCAAGCTGCAGGACATGAACGTTCGCCAGTGCATGAACATTTCCGATCCGCAGCGCGGATCCGGCTTTCGCAGCGTCAGCCGCGAGATCACGATTCACCTCAAATCAGCCACTGGAAAAGTCGCCGATCGCTGGACCAACCCGTGGACGGGCGAGGATCTGGAAGTGATCCATGTCGCCAACGATCCGGTCAACATGCGCGCCCCGATGTTTGCCCGCAACGCCGAAGGAAAGCCGATCGAGGCCAAATTCACGGTTATGAACGGGCGCGCGTTTCATACCGGCAATGCCCCGCTGTTCTACAAGAACCCGCTCGGCGGCGAGTTCCAGGAACGGGTCGGTGGAACGTATCAGGCGATGGAAATGGGCACCGATTTCTTTTATGCCGATGACCTGTTCGACAGCACCCGCGCAGCTCCGCGCCACCATGCGATCAGCTGGTCGCGCATCTCCAACTGGCTGCCCTGGATGAAGATGGGAGGCCGCAACGGGGTGACCTACACCGCGACCGTCGGCGGGCGCGTCTCGTCGATCGACCACCTTCCCGAACCTCTGCTGTCGACCTTGCGGGCACGCTATCCGCTCTATGCCGCTCCGCCCCCGCTGGACGACAAGCGGGCCAACGAGACCAGTTGGACCGTGTTCAAGGAACATATCGACGCGCAGCGAGAAGCGGCCAAGACTGCCGATCGGCCATGAAGCGCCGCGCAGTCGTGGTCGTCGCCTCCGTGCTGCTGCTCGTCGGGCTGTGCCGCTGATAACCGCCCCGCCTCAGACCCGCCGCCGGTGAAACGTGGCGCCAGCGACGGCACGGTGATGCGGCGCACCACGCTGCTTGTCCACGACCTCGAACGGTCGATCCGGTTCTACGAGGCGCTCGGTTTTTCGCGCTGGTACGTGGGCTCTCGCGGGACTGTCCGCGAGGGTGGATTGCCCGTGATCGGTGTGCCCGTGGGGGCGCCCAATCAGCTGGTGATCATGAAGGGCAAGGACGATTATCTGGGGATGATCGGCTTGCTCCAGTATGGCCCTCCCACCACCCCCGGCCCGTTCGCGCTTCGCACTGGGGATCCGGTTCTGATGATCGAGATCGCCGGGATGGACGAGGTGCGCCGACGGCTGGGTGAAGGCGGTTTTGTTGTCCACCGCGACCTGGTCGACTGCTGGGCCGCGCAGGTTTGAACGAGCTTCACTCGGGAGAATTTTGCACGGCCGGATTGGTTCTTGGATCGAGGAACACGCGCATCGTGCGCATGAGCAGCGCGTCGTTCGCATCCTTTCGCTCCGCTGCCGCCGCCGCGTCGCCGAAATCGTCCCGGAACTCGGCGAGATCGTGCCCTGCGAGTTCCGCCACGCGCCGTTCCAGCCGGTCGATGCGGTCGTTCGCAACGACCAGTTCACCCACCAGCGCCAGTGCGACATTGAGCGCGTCTTCCGCCTCGCCGCAGAGCAGGCTTTGCGGACGCGTGCCGCGCGCGGTTGCAAGAAGGCCCGCGATGGCCTCTGCCGCGCCGGTTTTCATATCGCGACTTTACGCGCACTGATCGCGTACCAGCGACCGGCACCGTCTATCGTGGCCAAGTCGTGCTCGACAATCTCGGAACCAAAGCCGGTAGCCCCCATCTCGCCCGCCAGGTCGGCATTTATATACGTGCTCCAGTGCGCTTCGCCGTTGAAGTGGGTGTCCCAGTTGCGCTCCACCTGATGCACGAGGGTCGGCAGGTTACGAATTGCCACGTCCTGGTGGATCACGATCCCGCCAGGCCGCACCACACGGAACGCCTCGGCCATCATCGACCGGCGCTTGTCGGCGCCAATCTCGTGAAGCAGGTTGTGCGAAACGACCAGATCGAAGCTGTCATCGGCGAACGAAAGCCGGGAGGCATCCATCTGGTGGAAATGGACCGGAGCATCAAGAGATTCGGCGCGCGCGTGGGCATAGCGGAGCATCGCGGCGCCGATGTCGATCGCATGGACCTCACAGTCGGGCCACTCTGACGCATAAGCCGCACTTGCTGCGCCAGCCGAGCAACCGATGTCGAGCATCCGCTTGGGGCGGAATCCGCCAAGGTCGCGGTCCAAGAGGCGGATCACCACCCCCGCCTTGCTGTCACCGCGCCCGAGCCCTTGCCCGAACGAAAACACGTTGCCCCCGCATTCGTAAAGTGCGCCGGCGATTCCGTCTCCGTCGTCCAGATCCATTGCATAGCCGCCCGGCTGAAGATGAATGTCGACGTCCGCCACCTCGGCCGAGGGTTCGTACGCGGAATCGAGCGTCAGGCTGCCCCTCGTCTCGCGTGCCAGCGTTTCGCGTATGACGGCGGCGATCCGCGCACGATCGCGCCAAGCCGGATCGCCGACTGCGACCCAGAGCATTTCCTGGGCCGAGCGATTGGCGGCGCTCCACCGGCGATAGGATGGGGAAAGTAGGAAGGCCTTTTGCACCTCGTCGGGCGACTGGGCATCTCGGTTATGCGCGACGCGGAACGCTGGCGCAGCCTCAGTCTCAAAGCATTCTACATTGCGCGGCCGGACCTGTGCATTCAGCAGCCGGCGCAGCCCGACCACGGCATGAGAACACCGGGATCTAACCAGTTGCCAATGCCATTTGGCATACATATAGGACAATTGGCACGCAAGGGAGAAGTCATGGCTGCGCCGGATGGGGTGATCGTGGCCGGTGCCGGTCCAGTCGGTCTGACCGCCGGCCTGCTGCTGCACCGCGCCGGGATCCACGTAACGCTCGTCGAAAAAGCGCGCAATTTGCCGGACGATCTGCGAGCCTCGACCTTCCATCCGCCCACGCTCGACATGCTTGCGGCGCTTGGCGTGACAGATGAACTGATCGCCCTGGGGCTCGTCAGTCCGACGTGGCAGATCCGGATGCATCCTTCCGGCGAGCGCGCGCTGTTCGACCTGTCGATCCTGTCCGACGTGACCGACCATCCCTATCGCCTGCAGTGCACCCAGGCCAATCTGTGCCGGATCCTCCTCGACCGCCTGACGCGCGAAGCCGCCGATGTCCGCCTCGGCCACGAACTCGTAGCAGCGCGCCAGAACGAGACCGGGGTGCAGGTGACCTGCCGGGCGGAGGACGGCGAGCTAGTTTCGCTCGAAGGCGCCTGGCTGATCGGGTGCGACGGCGCGCGCAGCGCGGTGCGCGGCGCGACCCGCACATCGTTCGACGGGTCCGTCTATCATGAGACCACGATCCTCGCGACGACGCGATTCCCGTTTCACGAGCATCTGCCCGATCTCTCGAACGTCAACTATGTATGGTACGATGGCGGCACGTTCAGCCTGCTCCGCCTGCCCGACACCTGGCGCTGCAGCCTTTACCCCGGGCCCGGTGAAACTCTTGAAGAGGCGCTTACCCTAGGGTCGATAACAGCCAAGTTGGATCGGATCGTGCCCGGCGCGGGTGCGGCGGGCGTCGGCGAACTGCGCCCCTACCGGATCCACCGCCGCATCGCGGGCGATTATCGCACCGGCCGCATGATCCTGGCGGGCGACGCTGCGCACCTCAATTCGCCATCGGGAGGGATGGGCATGAACGGCGGAATCCACGATGCGTTCGAGCTAGTCGAGAGCCTGCGGGCCTGCATAGCAGGTGGCGACGTGCGGATGATGGACCGCTACGGCGTACGTCGCCGGCCGATCGCCAGCGCCGAAATCATCGAGCAGGCCCATCAGAATCGCTCGCGTATGCAGGAACGCGATCCCGATCGGCGGGGGAAAATGCTGTCCGAACTGCAGGCCATCGCCAGCGATCCGGTGCGCGCGCACGCGCACCTGATGCGATCGTCGATGATTGCCGGCCTGCGCCAGGCGGCACAGCTGGGATGAGCGGGTATGATTACGGCCGCGACGGCATCGTCGGTATCGGCACGCCGCAAGCCAACCCGACGGTGGAGGCAGAGATGCGCGTGCTGCTGCCGTCCGCGGTGCTGCCGGTCACCGTCCGCCTAACAAGTTGCGCCGCGGACCCGGCGGAGCGTTTGTGCGAATACCTGCGCGCGCTGCCGGACACGATGCAGTGCTTCGATACCCTGAAGCTCGCCGCCTTCGGCTTTGCCTGCACGGGGTCGAGCTATCTCGTCGCCCGTGACGAGGCGCGGAGGATCGTCGCGTCGGCAGAGGATCGCTTCGGTTCCCCCGTGGTGCTCGCCGCCGATGCGATCGCGGCTGGCTTGCGGGCATTGGGTGCGGAACGGATCGCGCTGGTCTCGCCCTATCCCGCGGCGCTGGCGGCGGCAGCCCGCGCTTACTGGACAGAAGAAGGCTTTGCGGTCACGCTCGCCCAGCCTATTCCCATAGCCGGATCGGACACCCGGGCGATATACGCGCTGGGAAGCGACGACGCGCGGGGCACGCTGCGCAACCTCGATTCCATGTCCTACGATGCGATCGTCCTTAGCGGAACGGGCATGCCTTCGCTGGCGATCCTCGCCGAGGCGCACGACACTCCCATCCTTTCGTCTAACTACTGCCTCGCCGAGCGGTTAACCGCACTGACCGCCGCCGGATCGCTGGATCCCGGCGAGTGGCGAGCCCGACTGGCGTCCGCAACCGCTTCGACGTATCGACAGGAGACACCATGACAGCCGCAGCAATCATCGACGGGGAAAAACTGGCCGGGGATGGCGAGGCGATTAGCGTCGTCAACCCCGCGGACGAGGAAACAATCGCCGAGTTTGCCGGCGCCAGCGCGGCGCTCGTCGATCGCGCGGTCCGATCGGCCCGCGCCGCGTTAGAAGCCGGCGAATGGCGGCGGGCCGGAGCCGAGAGCCGGCAGAAGGTCCTGCGCGCCTGTGCCGACGCGATCGATGACGCGGCCGATGAGATCGCCGACATCGAATGCTCGAACACGGGCATCCCCTATGCGCAGGTTCGCGGCCGTCAAGTGGGGCGCGCCGCCGACAACTTCCGCTTCTTCGCAGACTACATTGGGCAGATGGCAGGCGAGCTATACGAGCAGGACCCGAACTACCTGACGATAGTGAGGCGCGAACCGGTGGGGGTCGCGGCGCTGATTTCGCCCTGGAACTCGCCGCTGGCCTTAGGATCGATGAAGATCGCCTCCGCGATCGCGTTCGGCAATTCGTGCGTCATCAAACCGGCCGAACAGGCGCCCCTCGGCCTCACGCTTCTGGTCGAACGGATGCAGGGCGCCGGGCTGCCGCCGGGCGTCGTCAATCTGGTGAATGGCAGCGGACCGGAAACCGGCGATGCGCTGGTGCGGCATCCCGGAACCGACGTCGTTTCGTTCACGGGAGGGACGCAAACCGGGCGCCGGATCATGGCCGTGGCGGGCGAGATGCTGAAACCGAGCGTTATGGAACTGGGCGGCAAGTCGGCCAACATCGTCTTCAACGATGCCGACATCGAGCGGGCGATCGATGGGTCGTTGCTGGGCATCTTCTCCAACAACGGCCAGCAGTGTCTCGCCGGCTCGCGCATCCTTGTCCAGCGCGGCATCGCCGAACACTTCATCGGGGCGCTGGTGGAACGGGCG
>Ga0105050_10005980_pt1 | contig 15363 bp, 11 predicted proteins | sample FRY01_FD_78088 | JGI IMG/M metagenome (GOLD analysis project Ga0105050, IMG submission 78088) | Freshwater microbial communities from Lake Fryxell liftoff mats and glacier meltwater in Antarctica - FRY-01 | ecosystem: Environmental > Aquatic > Freshwater > Ice > Glacier meltwater ... | reverse complement strand
GGCAGTCTCGACGAACGTTGCTCCGCCGAGACTGCTTTTTGGACTCCCATTGGACGCAGGAGTAGATGCCTCAAAAAATCCCCCATGCTGGACAGATGCCACTAAAATCCGAGAAGAACCATCTAGAATACGACGTGTTTGCATTCGATCGCGTTGGGCTCCCCAAACCGCTAAAAGAGCACTGGCGAGTTCATGATACTGATTGAGACATTACCGAATATGCATCGATGAGCGGAGCAATGCAGAGAGGCCTTCGAATGAACTGAGTCCATTGAATGACCCGGCGATGGCAGGAATTCCCGTTGAAGCGTGTGTGGGCAATCGCTGATCGTTCATTGATCAAAGTGGATTCACAATGATGAACGATATTTGAAAGCCTTGGTTAAATTGCAACGGGCGCCACCAGGAACGCAAATGGGCATATAAGTTGCGACGCTCTAATCGTTCCGTGTTCTGCCCAAGCGGATTATGCATGAGCCGCTTATTTGCCACTCCACCTTATGGAAACTCTTTCCAATGTCATCAACATTTTTCTGGTCGGAAAAGCATTCACACCAGTTCGTCAAAACGCTTTCGATCGCGATTGCGAGCATGGGAGTGACATTTTCAATGCCGTCGCTCGCTTTGTTCGCACAAGACCAAACGAATCAAGAACAAGCCGAACAACAGCAAACCGATCAGCCGCGCGAACCAAGAGCGCAACGGCGTGCAAACCGTCGTCAACAAGACGCCGCGCTAACGCCGGATATTCAGCAACCTGACCGGAAAGCGGATCAACAAGCAGAAGGAGAATCAGCCGCACTTGGGGTCATTGTCGGCTCGTGTCCAGGCAATGCGGTGTGCGTGAGAGACACGATATCAGGCAGTCCTGCCGACGAGGCAGGACTGAGGGAGGGCGATTACATTCTGTCGGTCAACGAGCAACAAGTAACTTCACCAATGAAATTAAAGCAGGTCATCGAGGCGATGAAAGCTAGTGACAAGGTGACGCTGAGGTTCTGGCGCGATGGTCGTGAAATGACGGAAAATGTCACACTTGCCGCAAAAGCCGAGCAACCACCGGAGAGCCATCGCGCATGGTTCGGCGTGCAACTGTCCCCGGGTGGTGAAAAAGGGGTCACGGTGGAACGAGTTCAACCAAGAAGCCCGGCCGAAAAAAGCGGCATTCAAGAAGGTGATTTGATTGTGAAATTGAACGATAAGGAGATTGAAGACCCGCGTTCATTCGTGGCATGCATTGAGGGTCTGGGGCCCGAATCAGACGTCACTTTGATCGTCGAGCGTGATGGCAACGAAGAAACGCTCAAAGGGAAACTCGGAGACGTGTCTGATGCCCCAATGGCGTTTATTCGCGAAGCGATTCAAGGGCGGATCGGCCGTGGCGGAAATCCACTTCATCAAGACGGGATGGAAATGCAGCACATGATGATGGACGAGGCTCTCGACGAAATGAGAGACCGCATTCGGAAGCTGGAGAAACAAGTGGAAGAGTTGAAAGGTGCCGGCGAGAAAGACGATGAAGCTAGTGACGATGAAGCTAGTGACGATGAAGCTAGTGACGATGAAGCTAGTGACGATGTCGACCTCACGTTATGGAAAGACGGTACCGGCGTCTCTGAGGAAACGCTTATTGTCCAACGTAATCGCGGCCGAGGTTTCGACAACAGTCAACGGGACAGAGGCTATCGCTACACTCCGTACGATCGCAATTCATCCCGTTACCGCAGCTACAGCACCCCTCTCTATCGAAGTCCAGGCTACGGCCATTCGTATTACCGATATAGCGGTCGACCTTATTATTACGGTGGCTCCGGCTATGGGAATCGCTATGGGTATGGTCTGCGATCAGGTGGCATTCAGCTCGGATCCAACTTTGGCATCTATTGGTAGAAGCGTTTAACAGGACGGATAATCGCGTTTCAAACACTGTGTCGGACGAACCAGACACGACCAGTCGTGAGATTGGCATCATCTTTGCCTGTAACTTTTTTCATTGACTACATCGATTAAAGGAATCACTTATGTCTGACACCACACATCAAGCCCATGCGGAAGAAATGGGCGCCGGTAGCTCTTCGGGTATAGGGGCTACGACGGCCAGGCAACACAGCGCGCAAGCTCATTCGATTGGTGAGGGACCACTTGCACGAGCGATTGAAGAACAAACCGCGCGTTTGCCTTCTGATATCTGGCTTTGGGCGGCAGGTGGCTCGATCGCGCTGTCATTGTTTCTGCAAGCCAGCAACGACAAGCCCCGTTCATTGTTCATCGGCCAATGGGCTCCGACCTTTCTATTGCTCGGCATCTACAACAAGATGGTGAAACAGAACGGTTCGAATTAGTCCAAACATTGAAGCATAGAACATAACGTCAGCCGATTTCGGCCCACATCGCCTGACGCGTTTTGCTTAATCGCCTGCTTTGCCAAGGCCAACGAGTTCAAGCAAACGCAACGCGTTTGTGGTGGGTGACACACCTTGACGCATTTTGTAATCAAACGTCATCGTATCGCTCCCATCGGAGGTCTGGGTGATCGTCTCACGAAAATGAACCGTTTGTGCGATCGCTTTCAACTGCGGATCATCGGCTAATTCGAGATCGTGGGTCGTGATGGCTCCAATCGCTTTGCATTTGATGAGGTGCCGCAGCACGTGTGAAACGGCGATCTGACGTTCGCGGCTATTGGTTCCTTGCAGGATTTCATCGAGAAGAAACAGCAGCTTCGTGGGTTCAACGGAACCCGCTGCGTTTATCGATGCTGGCGTCGCGATCAGCTCCGCATGTTGAACCACTCGCGCGAGCGATTGAAGTTCGGCCATGTAGAACGAAACACCTTCATCCAGGTTGTCGCGAACACGAATGCTTGTCGCTAATTCGATGGAAGGTAACTTCATGGCCGACGCACAAACGGGTGCACCTGAACCGGCGAGGAGAACATTCAAACCGACGCTTCGCAGCATCGTGCTTTTGCCTGACATGTTCGACCCGGTCACCAGGAGCAAGGTTCCCGAAGGTCCGATCTTGACATCATTGCAGACGCGAACGCCATCTTTCAGCAGCGGATGCCCTATTTGTGTCGCTTCAAGGGCGGCGTCCTCATTCGCACCGATCCATTGAGGTCGCGCCCAGGTTGGACATTCATCCGCGAGGGCTGCGATCGAGCCGACGGCTTCAAGTTCACCAAGTGCATCGAACCAGCCGCTGGCGTAGTCACGATTGCGGTCTTGCCATTGTTCCAGTTTTCGCAGGACATGGATTTCCCATAAACCCACCATTTGCAGGACCAAGTAGATCGGAAAAAGCAATGCAACTTGTTTGATAGACGTGGCCGTTGCGATCCAATTCAAACTTGCCATGGCATCGGCGGCGTTGTGGGGCGACGTTGCGAGACGTTCCTTGATGTTTGTTAGAGTCGGCGACGTCGACGGCAATTCGGACGCAATCCCAAAAAGATGTTGGTAACCATCCACGTCGCCTCGACCCGCGATCGCGGCTGCAAAGATTTGATGAACATCGCCCAGCATGAACGTGGAGATGGCTGCATTGATACCAAGAAGTACGACAAGGGCGATGCGAGTGATTTGCAAGCTTTGAGAATCGTCCAGCAAAAATTGGCAAATGAATAATGCCGTGATCGCGACCGGCGCAATATAGGACCAAATCGACAAGACTCGATGGCGAGACAACCATAAGGGTTGCTTGATCCAGTTCAAAAAATGGTCAGGGTCCGCGGTCCCTGATGCGGCGCGGCGTGCGAGCTTGTAAAGCCGCTCACGCAGGTCGTGCATACCGGCAAGCGATTCCGCCGCGGCAGCTCGCTCGGTCGCTTGTCTGGCGATTGCCGGACCAACAATCCAATTGGCAAGCGTCCGCAGGCCCGGCCCGGTGGAAGCCATCGATACGAGCTGAAAAAGCGAACCTTTGCCAAACACATCCAAGTCATTGGAAATCGAACCTGGCGTTGATGCTCGCTCTGGTGCATTGTTTAGCAATTCATCGCTCGGTTTCCAAATCGGAAGGCGATCCCAATTTCGCTCGCACCGTGCGATCAGTCGGCGAAGGACGCTGCGGATGTTCCTCAAGTCTTCGATTTCGTCTCGCAACCGCTGGTGAAGTGTCACGGCGCCCAAGAAAACGAGCAGCAATAACCAGGGCACCGGCCGAAGCCAGTTCAAGCCCTCGGTGTAGCTGAGCCCGAGCGTGACGAGGAACAGGATAAAGAGACCAACGCGCAGCAGATTCCATTTTTGATCACCTGACTTGAGGTGAGCGCGTCGTTGTTCGACGTCAAGAAGCGACGTCTGATATCTTTTCAGTGATTCATTCATACCGATGAGGTCACGCGGCATCTACCGCGACTCGGGGTTTTGTGGCGGAAGAGGCGCGGCCGCCATCGATGACTTTCAAAGCCACTCGATCTTCCAGATTAGGTCGAAAGATCGTCAAAAGAAGGAGCGGCAGGAACCAAGCCATGTACAACCCCCCGCCATGAGCATGCCAAAACTGTGCACCGACCATCATCGCAGCGGAGCATCCGATCAGGGTGCCAAGGTTCTTTTGTGCAGGCCAAATCGCAAGGAAGCCGCTGAGGATTAAGAAGGCAACTAGAATCGGTAAACGATACATCGGCTCCCAGCCAAGCCCCCAAATTCCGCTGAGATCTTTCATCGGTGGCATCATCAAGCCAAACATCTTAACGAGCATTTGGCCAAGCGATTCGCTAGCGCCGACAACGACGCCGTCGACCACGTTGTCATCCGCGACGACACGATTAACAACGAGGAGCGCGACCATGATGGCAAGAGCCGTCAAGGCACCGCCAGCAAATCGGGTGACACCTCGCAACCAATAGAAGCTGATCCATAGCGGTAGCAGAAATAATGGGTAATAAACCAAGCCACCCGCAGCGCCCAAAAACAATCCCGCGATGTAAGGCCGTCGATAGCTGAGCACGGCCCAAACCAACAGCACCGCGGGCAATGCATGGTCGACACGGCCAGTTAGCTGGGCCGTATAAGGCAGCAGTAAATACAGCATCGCGCAGCCAACGCCGGAGCGTGAATTATTGAAGTGCCGATAACCGATTCCAATGATTCCCGTCACAATGCCAAGGTGAGCAGTGATGGCAAGAATTCGAGCAAGCGTCACGTAAACAGGCGCAGGCCCCGAATCGACCTGCGAATTTGCCCCCAGGATCGCATCTTCAACTGGACGAGTGGGAATCGCCGGAAGCATTTTCATCAACGAATATCCAGGACCGAGTTGGGGCCCCTGTTCGATCTGAATTCTAGGCGTGCTCGTAATGACATTGGCCATCATAAAGATAAATAGCCAAACGCCAAGAAAAAGCATTCCACCGGTCGTGAGGTTGGGCTCCAGCAACGGGCGCCGAACCATCATTGGGTCAAAAATCAATCGAAGCAGAATCAGTACCTGGACGCTGAGCAACCAAACGAATCCGTAACGCTCGACTTCCACCGATGACATGACAACGGCCTGATTGATCTCCCCAATCTTCGTGCCAAGCATTGTTTCCGAGTCTGTCGCATCGGCTTCAGCGGAATCAACCTGATCCGCGCTCACGTCATCCCGACTTGTCGTGGCGTTTAAAGATGCCTCGGTATCAGAGGAAGAGTTTGAGTTACTGTCCGGTGGAGGTGACTCGGATTCATCCGCTGCAGCCGGAGGCGATTCGTTCAACGGATCCGCTGCGGCAGAATTTGCGGCATGTTCGAATTCAACCAATCGCCGCTTGCGTCCTTCGTGAACCATCAGCAAGCCGGGGGCGAGCAGAATCAGCAAGACGAGATCGACGTTGCGAAGGCTCCAAAACCGATGAAAAACGAAAAACAACCCGATCGTTAGGAACGATGAAAGGTAAACCCAAGTTGCTGGGTCGGGACGCTTGTACTGGAGCAGTATTTCGCTCATCGAATTGCCGCCGAGTGAGATGCGTCCCGCCAATGAAACCGCCGCGGAGAAATCCCGTGTCGCTGACCCTAAAATAAGGACAACGCCCTTAATTTACTAGGCTATCGGCACCAAACCGATCGCAAAACGGCCACAACGCCAGTCAATCCGCGCTGGCGATCAGGCGGCGACTGTTTTTAAGCCGTCAAGTCCTGGCTCAACGGCTGCTCTTTCGTCCAACGTATTCAAGATCGGAACATCAACCGTTGCTGAGGCTGGTCGTATGCCAAGGATTCGAAACCCAATTCGCAGAACCGGCACCGAACGAAGGTTGATGCCGAATAACAACGCCAAAGCCGCGAAACGTCCCAGCGACGAGACTCCAAAAAGCACGTAATATCCGGTGACGTTTGAATCGTACGACTTCAAAAGCCAGGCGCCGATCAACGCCCCGGCGCACCAAGCGGAAGTGTTTGCCAAGTTGTAATAAGTCAGCAGCCGAGTTCGCTGCTGAACCGGCAAGGCTTCAAAGAATAATAAGAAGAAGCCAAGCTCATACGCAGCCCACAATGTTCCGCTGAGGATTTGCACGGCGACAAGCCAGATGTAATTTTGAGAAAGAATCCACAGCGACGAAAGCGGCACGATTCCAATTCCGCCAATCCACAACAGCATCTTGGCGCCACCGCGGTGCGCAACCGTTACCCACCAACTCAGCGCCGCGACCTTCGCCAAAAAACCGATCGATAACATCGCCACAAACTCGCCATAGGAATATTGAAGCTCTTCAAGCATGTAGGAGGCAAAAAACGGTCCTGAAATCTGCACCATGCCTTGCACCATGACCAAATAGGCAAGCAACTGAAACCCAGAGACTTTTACTTTCGAAAACGCGGATTCCTTCGGCACGGGTTTGGTCGACTTCGCTTGACTTAATCGCGACGGTCGATCGGGCGTCTGGTGTCGCGCAAGCCAATAAGTTGACCAAACGCGAAATATTCCTGCGGTCGCGAACAGGCACATGAATCCAAGCATGACCTGATTTCTTGCCTGGGCGTATTGCAGCAGCAGCCCGCCACCGACTAAACCGATCAGCGTCGTGGATTGCGAAATTCGAGATCGTTTGGCGAAGTATCGAGGGCGCACTTTTGAGGGAACGATCGACTCGATCCACGTATTCCAGGCGGGACCGCTGGCCAAGCCACCTGCCCAATATAAGGACGAAATTAACAAAAGGGCAGTCAACGAAACCGTGCCCGTGATCGAGGCGTAGACCAAAGGAACAAACGCCAAGCTTTGCATTCCGGCACAAAGTACCACCCAACGCTTTTCCGAGCCGATCCACTTCATCGCGCGAAGCGAGACCAACTGCAAGATTCCGCCGGCAAGTAACGGGACACTGGAGACCAAACCGGCAGACACTTCGCCTAATCCGACCGCGAGAGCGAATGCGGCAAAGTAAGTTTCTCCAGCACCAACCATGACTCCAAAGGAAGCGCCATCGGCAGTGCTGGCGCGAAGATTCGCGCGCGTTTGAGCCCGACCTTCAAAGTCTGCCGTTGTTCCGCGAGTCGACATCGACGCCAGCGAAACACGGGCGTCCGGCGGTTTGCGCCGTTCATCCTGCGGCACGAAATCGGCTTCCGCGTCGAGGGTCATTGCGTTGGCATTAAGCGGAGTGGTTGGCATCGGTCGGGCAGGGGCAAGCATACGATCCATCGTTTGCTAGTGGTTCAAAAACATCGTCGGTTTAACTTGTGGACCGTTGACGTTCGATAAAGGTTCAGCGTTCTCGGTTTTAAAGCGCATTACACTAAACGAGGCCCGAGCCAAACTTTGGCGTTGCTTCGGCGGGCCTTTCGTATTTGCCTAGGCCTGAAAAAAACGCGATCCAAGAATCACCGCTTTCGGAGACTCCCACATCTAGATTCCAGGCATTTGGCTCGCTCAGTGACGTTTTCCGATCCCGCACATGGCGACCAAAATCACGTTTACCATCGCTTCCACACGCAATAATAGTAATAAACTACACCACGCGTCCGACGCAATTCCACCCGGACACAAGTTACACGAATCGTGTCAACAAGTTTGGCACTTGGAGTCGCAAAGTTTCCGAAGAGCTCTCGGAAAGGATCGATGAGAACCATTGTTCCGCAAGCGGAGTAATGAACAAATTAAAGAATTGTTCCACGGTCAGGTTCTGACACCAAAACGACAGTCGGCAAACAGAGACAGAGATTCAGAAGCGATTGAAAGCCCGGAACCCCCGCACCGGCCCCAACCTCCGGTCTCCGGGCTAAAGCGCGGATAGGACTGCTGATTACGCAGGAATCCGGCTTTTCGACCAAAACAAAGTGTCGCGGTTCAGCTAGGCAAAACTGCGGACACGGGAGTTCAGACCGTCTCCCACTGCACAAGAGGGAAAAAGTAATCGCCCACGGCTCTCATGATGGTTGAATTCCTCAACCATCATCCTTGGCATCTTGGTGGTCATGATTGCGTTCATGGCGTGGTATCAACTTCGTTAAACGTCCCCGGCGCCCTAAATGGGTTTGCGGTACGTCATTGTGCATTCAAGCCACTCTGCCCGGATTCCCTGGCGGTTCGCGCGTGTTCGGCGATCCTCTGTAGTAGCCTTGGTCTTTCTTTCCTCGTGTGCCGTGCTAGAACGGTTGATCGCTTCTTTCCTTCCTTGAAGTGTGAACAAAATTAAACCGAAAAACGATGCTTCAATACAATTTTCTTAGCAAAGAATTGAGTCACCATTGCTCCTGCTTTTCTCGCACGATCCTCAACGGTTTCGAAGGTACGCAATCACGGGCGTTGAAATACTAGACAATCCCTTGTAACGCAATGTTTCGCTGGGACAAGTTTGCAGCGTTTTCATCAGTCTTTGTTTTTGCTCGTCAGCCAATTCGCTCAGAGATGATTGGTGTGTGTGAATGGTAAAGAGAATATTGCCAGTTTCAGGTAGACGCGAAAGCGTTTGTCGCTCCACGCGAAGGAAGCATTGCTCACCAGCGTTATCAGCATCGATGAGCGATTGTTGCTGTGACAAATAGTCCGCATGACGGGATGATTGGTCGAGCTGATTTGAAGGGCGAACGCCCCAATTCATTCGCCAAACAGGACGATTCATTTTTAAATGAGTGAGTAAGTTCTGCGTGGGTGCCGCGAGAGCCGATTCAAAATCATGGACCGGCGCATGGACATGAACGATGCCCTGCCCCAGCTTTTCGGGTAAGGACCAACCGCTTGGAAAGCAAACGACCCCGGCAATGATGGGGTAATTCGCTGCCGGGTTATTTTCTAGGACAACGAGATCCTCTTGCAAATGCATCGCGAGAGAAAGCAGAGGATTGATGGACAGGTCGAGCGACTCGTTGAGCAAATCATTTCGTCCCTTGCGAAGGTGGTCGCAATGCGGGACGAGGTATTTCACCGCTTCGCGTTGAGCGTCAAGAACATCCGGGGCGAAAGCTGCATATTCTTCAAGAGTATGGATCAGCAGGTCTCGTTTGATGCTGATTTCACTTCGATAATGCTCTGTGGTTTCAATCAACTTTTCGTCGCGACCGATCGCTCGCACACCAAACGTGTGTGCGAAATCGTCGGCGGTAAGAGGAAAGTATTTCATGGTTGTAAATCTCGCCTCCATCACGCTCGGTCAACTCGCGATTGGCTTTTTTTCGGCAACGACAAGCAGCACTCATTCCGACCCATCGAGCTCACGGAACGTCGATAGGCGTCCGCGCAACTCGAACTCGCATTCCCGCTAGAAACGACATGCCATTACTGACGCGGAGTTGCATTTCATGATGCGTCTTCTTGCCGCTATTCCGCTTCTGGTTCGTTGAGAAGCTTCCAAACTTCAGGTAGACGAGTCTGGATCAGTTGTCGGCTTGCTGCCGGAAGCATGTTGACTCGCATGGGGACCACGCGAGTGTCTTCCACTTGGAGACGTTTGGTCTCTCTTCCGTATTTGTATGCCACGGACAATTCGCCGGTGGAGGTGCGTGCTGACGGTACAACGGTTGGTGATGTTACCGACAAAAAGAACGCGTCTTTTTCAAGAACAGATCGCTGATCACCTTTAATCCACAGGCGCTCTGCAGCGAGCTTGCGGAAAAGCTCTTTCGCGACCAGCTCCGCCGGGTTGATCAGTTGAACTTCCTCAGCGATGAGGCGTTTATAGGGATAGCTTCCGTCGTTATCAGGATCCGCTTCGCGAAGCCGCTCGAAGGCATTCACAATTTCATCTTGAACAAGCGGAAAATGGGTGCAGCCAAGGACAACCATTTGGATAGGCTTGGTACTTCCTGATTGGCGATAGGTTTCTACTAACGTCGTTACGTCGTCGCGTATGTAATCGGCGACGGAGTTATCACTCGGCTCATTCCCGGACTTGATGAAAGCCGGGTCGCCCTCGATTGCACCTGCCAGGGCGGCCGATCCTTGTTGGATCACCGTTGGGGTTCTTTTACCCGCGATACCGGTCGCGCGACCGATCGCCTTCGGGTAAGCCAGACTGTTGCAGGTTCCGACGGTCGCCATGACGGCAACTGTCTTGGACGCGTCATTTGCCGAAATCAACTCATTAACGCCACGTGCCCCCGACTCGACGACGCCCACGACGAACACGGGAATGCCCCAAGCTTGAATCGCGTGACGAACATCTTCCAAACCATACGCGGTGGCTGTATTGCATGCGATCACGATCGCCTTGACAGGAGGTTTATCGAATCGTGGCTCACTCGCGGTGGAAAAGTCCCAACTCCGTTTCCCTAACAGGAATAGAGTATCCTTGAGGATTAGCTCCCTCAGAAAGTCCTCTTTTCCATATGATGCATAATTCCCATAAGGCATGTTAGCTTGATCGCCAAAATAGATGAAACGTTCTTTCTCGAAATCAGCACGACCATCTGGCCCAGGGCGCAAGTTTTCGTTGTTAAACGCGTCGAGCGTTAGGATGGCTTCGAGCACAGTCAGTCCTCCGATACCCGAATCAAACACGCCGATGGGAAGTTTCGCCAGATCACCTTTATACGCCGACTTATCAAAACTGTATGGAGCTTCTCCGCTGGGTTGCGCGTTGGCATGAAGGATCATTTGGTTGACCACCGAATCGACCGGTGGATCTGCTGCGGCGTGAGAGCCGATCAATAGTGCGATTGAGAGAACCGTTGCGATTCCAAGATTATTTAACATCGATATCGCTTTCGAATGTTGAAGGCCATGCATTTGTTTGTTGACCATTTATTCAGTGACGGCGTGGGATGATTGGTGTCGCAATGCTTTCCCGGCAAGTACACCTGTTGGCGTGCCCTCAAACACCGCGGGTTTACCGGCGACGAACACGTAAACCATTCCGCGTGAGTAGCGGTAAGGAGCGTCGAAGGTGGCGAGATCCATCAGTTGGCTTGGATCGAAAACGGCAATGTCGGCCATGTATCCGGTGCGAAGATATCCACGATCATCCAAGCGAAGAATATCGGCTGGCAAACCGCTGCAACTACGGATCGCTGAAGCCAGCGTCATAACCTTTTCTTGAATCGCATAACGACCCAGCTTGCGAGTGAAGGTTCCGAAACTGCGTGGGTGCGGTCGATCGGCATTAGGTATCTTTGAGCCCCCATCGGATGCCGTTGCCACCCAGGGAAGTTGCATGGCGAAACGGACTTCGTCCTCATTCATTCCAAAGCTAACGGCTGCGGCGCCACCGGCACGCATAATTTCTTCGATGATTTCAACTTCGTCGCGTCCCTCAATCTCCGCAATCGTTGTGAGATCCTTTCCAACCCAATCCTGCCGGGGGCGAAACGTGGCGATCACGATTCGATTGCGAGTGGTCCGTTTTTCCTGGATCTCTTCCCTCAGTTTGCGGCCCATTTCTTCGTCGTCAAACCTCGCGATGAGGGACTTGACGCCCCCTTCACGCGCCCAGGCCGGAATCACCATCGCTTCCAATGAGGTGGAGCTGGCGATGTAAGGGTACTGATCCGCAGTCACCACCAATCCCTCGGTTCGCGCCTCTTCAATGATTGAAGCGGCGATTCGCAATCCACCCCAGGCGTCAGTGCCCGACGCTTTAATGTGTGAGACATGAATGGGTAACTCAGCGCGGCGGCCGATCTCGATCGCCTCGCGAACCGCATCAACCAAGCCCGTTCCTTCGCTGCGAATGTGGCTGGCGTAGATTCCGTCGTGGCGACCGATGACGGAAGCGAGTTCGACCAACTCATCCGTTTGTGCATAGGTGCCCGGAGTGTAGATCAACCCGGTCGACATTCCCCAGGCGCCCTCGAGCATCGCTGTCTCGGCGAGCGATTTCATTTGCGTCAGCTCATCATCCGTCGGTACACGCCGAACGTTGCCGAAAACTTTCGACCTGAGCGATCCGTGCGGCAGCAGGTGAATGACGTTGGTTCCAGCGCCGGCGGAGTCCACTTGTTCGAAATATTTTGCCACGTCGATTCGCCCGCCGCCACAATTGCCTGTAACGACCGTCGTGCAACCCTGAGTCAAATAGTTAATGTTGGCTCGAGTCTCTGGAGCCACGATGGGATCGTCGCTGTGGTTGTGCAAATCAATAAACCCGGGGCAAATCATAAGCCCCTTGCAGTCAATGACTTTTCCAATGACCCCTCGTTCAAACTCACCGATCGCAACCATTTTTCCGTCTGCGATCGCAATGTCAGCGACCACACCCTCGACGCCCGTTCCGTCGAATAATGTCCCTCCCGTCAGGAGCCAGTCCGCATTTATCGTCTGCGCGAAAGTCGGCTGAGCCCGTCCCACCAGCAGACCCAACACGGCAAGCATAAGAACCAACTTTAGGGAGCAGCGATAAAAAGCATCCATTGGCATCGTCTAGACTCATCGGGAGCAATTGCGAATCGTGGAATCAACGGTCGAGGGTAATCATAGCCGATGACAGTTTCTCATTCATCCGCATGCTACTGTATATTACTTGACGAATGCTTGTGAACTTTTGATTCTTTTCTGAACCGCTTTCAATCCTCTTTTCCCACCGAACGGTCAGCCATTGCCATGAGACTTTTTGTTGCTTTATGCCTTGGTCTGTTATTTACGATCACGGCGTCGGCCCAGCCGGGGCCAGAAATCCAATCAGACAACCGAGTAAAATTTCGCTTTCGTGCCAATCAGGCAAAAGAAGTTGCCGTTCGTGGCCAGTGGAGCAAGGTCCCCATCGCGTTGTCACGCCAAGAAGGCGAAAACTCGATTTGGACTGTCACCTCCGAGCCGATTCCCGCAGGTGTTTGGGAATATCGGTTCGTGGTGGATGGGCTGACGGTCATTGATCCTTCCAATCCCATGCTAAAGCCGCAGCGAGAGCCGAACTCAAGCATTCTCCATATCGAGGGCTCACCACCGAACCCGTGGGATTTCAAAAACATTCCGCACGGGACCGTTCATCAGCACAGCTACTACAGCAAAACACTCGGACGCCATCGCGAACTGTCAGTGTACACGCCGCCGGGCTATGAAAACAAAGCGGAATCGACCTACCCGCTGCTTGTCTTGCAACACGGTTCCGGCGACAACCATTTGACCTGGGTCGCCCACGGCAAGGCTCACTGGATTCTTGACTCGTTGATCGCTGAGCAGAAGGCCGTGCCCATGATTGTTTTGATGATCGATGGACACCCGCGGGGACAGGTGCCGCGAGACGATGTGCAAGCACGAGACGAATCTTTGACCGCCTTCGAAAAAGAGTTGTTTGGGGACGCAATACCATTGGTTGAAGCGAATTATCGAGTCTCCTCCGATCGTGAACTCCGCGGAATCGCAGGGCTAAGCATGGGAGGATGGCAGTCAATCAATGTAGGGTTTTCTCATCTTAACCAATTCGCGTGGATCGGTTCATTCAGCGGTGCTGCCGACAAAGCGACGCTCGAAACGACGTTGAGCGATGCTGAAACGACCAACAAGCAAACGAAGCTTCTCTGGATTGCATGTGGGAAAGATGATTTCTTACTCGATCGAAACCAGGCGTTGATCGATGCGTTGGAAGAGCATCACATCCATCATGAATGGCATCTGACTGATGGCGATCACTCTTGGCCGGTCTGGCGAGTCCACCTGAACGACTTTTTGCCAAGGCTCTTTCAAAAGTAATCTGCGAACGGGCCGCGAAGATCCAGAAACGACTTCATCGATTGCTTTACGTTTATCGCGGCTTGGCCGAATCGCAGAAGCGAATGGGATTGACTGACGAATTTCAGCGTGTTCGCCTAATAGCGGAAGTGCTCTCGCAGACAACTAGGATCTTCCTCCGTGGCTTCGCCGACGGAATCCACGGGATGGGTTTAGAGATATCCGTTGAGCCGCTCGAAGATCGCGTTATTGTCTCCGCTCAACCAGATCACGAGCTTGCCTTGAGGCGACACTCGCGGATCAACAGAAGCTCTTTGCAAGTCTTGCGGTTTTTCGTCTTGTCCAAGGGTCAAGTCGATCTCCGAATACTCGTTCGTGCGAGCGCCCAATTGACTGGCTCTGGCCTGCAGTTCCTATCGCTATGGCTGAGGATCCTCGGATGCCGCGACCGCTGGATTTGTTGGCCGTTGCGGAGCGTCTTTCGATTCGGCGATCGCCCGGTGTGCGGTCAGTTGCAAGAACTTCGCGTGCTCGACGTCGAGTCCTTTGGGAATGAAAGTGCTTCCAATCACACTCTCGCCAAAGATCGCTTCAAACCAGACGCATGCCCCCAAATACTCACCCGCCAAATTCGCGTGATGGCCATCCATGCGAAGTGTCTGTTTTTCTTTTTGCTTCTGCCACTGCCAACCCACGTGCAGCGAATGTGTTTGAACAGGGAGCGCCGGGTGTTTTGCGGTCGCAAACTCAAACGCGTTGTCGACAGAAAATGAAAATCGCGAATCGGTATCGGCCAAATAAAAGGCGTCCCCAACAGGAATGCGTTTGGCTCCAAGTTCCGAGGTCACTGCCTTATAAGCATCCGTAAGCTCGCGATACATTTCTTCCTGTCTGGTCAGTTCATTCGTCGCTCCCGATGTTTTGTGAAACCGTGGGTCATCGATGCGGTATGCCCAAGTTTGATGAACCAGCAACTGAGCTTGTGGCGCGTAGCGGTGAACGATGTCCGCGATTTGCGAGGCGTACGGTTGGTAGGTTTGACGGTCGTGGCTCTTGATGCTTGCCTGTTGGATCGTCACAAAATCCCAATTGTCGAGTTGCAATGATTCCTGCAAGCTGCGGCCGTTGGCGTATCGACCTGCGGGATCACTACGATCTTCTTCAAAGGTTCTTCTCGGATTTTAGTGGCATCTGTCCAGAATGGGGGATTTTTTGAGGCATCCGCTCCTGCGTCCAATGATTTGGCAGCAGACGTTGAAACGTGGTACTCTCGTAAGTGCCGGGAAAAACCGACTCAAGCTCTGCGGGGACGCAACTTGGGAAGGGATATTCCGG
>Ga0105050_10005961_pt1 | contig 15389 bp, 15 predicted proteins | sample FRY01_FD_78088 | JGI IMG/M metagenome (GOLD analysis project Ga0105050, IMG submission 78088) | Freshwater microbial communities from Lake Fryxell liftoff mats and glacier meltwater in Antarctica - FRY-01 | ecosystem: Environmental > Aquatic > Freshwater > Ice > Glacier meltwater ... | reverse complement strand
GGGGGGGGGGGGGGGGGGGGGGGGGGGGGGGGGGGGGGGGGGGGGGGGGGGGGGGGGGGGGGGCGGCCGTGGCGACTGGGCTCGGGGAGGTGACGGCGTTGACGAAGCAATGTGATCCCTTGCTCGACGGCGGCGGCAAAGGTCGCAAGATGGGTGGCGTCGATTGAGTATGCCTGCGCCTCTAAAAAAACTCGCCCTCGTTCTGGCCGGCGGTGGCGCCCGCGCCGCTTACCAGGTTGGATTCCTGCGAAGCCTTGCTCGGGCGTTTCCCGATTTACAGTTTCCGGTCATCACCGGGGTATCCGCTGGGGCGATCAACGCGGCCTTTCTCGCCAACAGCACCGACGATTTTCCCCGGACTGTGGAGCGGCTCACCTCGCTCTGGACCAACCTCACGATCGACCAAGTTTTTCGCACCGACTTCGCGACGGTCGGCACCAACATGCTGCGCTGGGCCTTGCGGCTGACCCTCGGTGGCGCCCCGCTTGCGCCGCGGACTCACGGGTTGGTTAATACCGATCCCCTGCGCGACTACCTGCGGAATGCCTATGGCACCACCCAAGGGATGCTCACCGGAGTTGAGACCAATCTGCGCAACGGACGGCTGAAGGCGGTGGGCATCACCACCACCAGCTACACGACGGGCGAGACGAACACGTGGGTGCAGGGTGAAGATTTGAAAATGTGGGAACGCCCTGGGCGTCGGAGTCGCCCGACGCGGCTCAGCGTCGAGCACGTGATGGCGTCGAGCGCGTTGCCCCTCATCTTTCCGGCCGTCGAGGTGGATGGTTCGTGGCACGGGGATGGCGGCATGGGCTTGATCGCACCGCTCTCGCCCGCTCTCCATCTCGGGGCCGACCTGATCATGGCCGTTTCGACTCGGTTTCCGCGCCCGCGGATCGAACCAGACCGGTCGGTGCCTGCGAGCTATCCGCCGCCGGCGTCCGTGGTGGGCGTGCTCTTTGATACGGTGTTTCTCGACACGCTCGACCACGACGCCCTGACCGTCCGCCGGGTAAATCAATTCTTGGCCCGGCAGCCCGCCGGCATTGAGGAGGGCGTGCGGCCGGTCGAGCTGCTCTTGCAGCGTCCCACGCAAAACCTCGAGCACCTCGCGCACGAATTCGAGACGGAATTGCCCCGAGCTTTTCGCTTTGCGACCCGCGGCCTCGGCACGCGCGAAACTAGCCGCGCCGGGCTGTTGGCGACCTTGATGTTCGCACCGGGCTACATCCGCCGCATGATCGAAATGGGCGAGCGGGATGGCGACCAACGCCGCGCAGAGATCGCGACCTTTCTGGGACTCAGTCTGTAACCCAGCCAGCCGCACTCGACCACCGGCCCTACCTTTTTTATGAAACGCTCTCACGCTTTGGATCGAGTGCACGCGGCGACCGAACCGTTCGACGTTGTCATCATCGGTGGTGGCGCGTCGGGACTCGGCTCCGCGCTCGACGCCGCCGCGCGCGGGCACTCGGTTGCGCTTTTCGAGCAGGCCGACTTTGCGAAAGGCACGTCGAGCCGTTCGACTAAGCTCGTGCACGGTGGCGTGCGCTACCTGCAGCAGGGTAATGTTTCTCTCGTGCTAGAGGCGCTGCGCGAGCGCGGTCGCTTGACGCGGAACGCGCCGCATCTCGTGCGCTCGCGAGCCTTCGTCATTCCCAATTACTCGTGGTGGCAAGGGCCGTTCTACGGCATCGGGATGAAGGTTTACGACCAACTCGCGGGCAACCTCGGCCTCGCTCCCTCTCGGCAGTTGAGTCGCGAGGAGACCATTGCCCAAATCCCGACGATCGAAACGGAGAACCTCGTCGGAGGAGTGGTTTACCACGATGGGCAGTTCGATGATTCCCGCCTCGCGATTAATCTCGCTCAGACCGCCGACGAGCTCGGTGCCGCCATGGTCAACTACGCCCGCTGTGTTGGTTTAGTGAAAACTGATGGCATGGTCTCCGGGGTGGAGATTGAGGATCGAGAAAGCGGCGAGAAGTTCACCGTGCGCGCGAAGACGGTGATCAACGCAACTGGGGTGTTTGTTGATGAAGTGCGCCGCTTGGATGAGCCGAAGGCGCCAGCGATGGTCGCCGTCAGTCAAGGTATCCACATTGTGGTCCCGAAAAGTTTTCTGCCGGGCGACGCGGCCATCATGATTCCGAAGACGGCCGACGGGCGCGTCCTCTTCGCGGTGCCTTGGCATGATCATGTGGTGGTGGGCACAACCGACACGCCCCTCGCCGCGCCCTCGCTGGAGCCCCGCGCCCTCGCCGAAGAACGCGAGTTTGTGATGACTCACGCCCGGCAGTATCTGGTCAACGACCCGAAGCCCGAAGATGTGCTCAGCGTCTACGCGGGGCTGCGCCCGCTGGTCAAAGCCGGGGAGGGCGCCGACACGGCGGCCCTTTCGCGCGACCACAGCATCGTGATCAGCCCGAGCGGCCTGATCACGTTGACCGGCGGCAAATGGACGACCTACCGCAAGATGGCGGAAGATGTGATCGATCAGGCTGAGACCCTCGCGGGACTCGAACACCGGCGGTGCGAAACCGAGGAATTGCAGATTCACGGCTGGATCAAGTCATCCTCTCAGGCATCGAACCTTTCGCCCTATGGTGCCGATGCGTTGAAGATTGCGGAAATCATGAAGGAGACACCGGCGTGGGCGGAGCGCATTCACCCGGCCTTTCCCAACCAGATCGCGGAAGTGGTCTGGCACGCCCGCGAAGAGATGGCCCGCACCGTGGAGGACGTGCTCGCGCGGAGGATTCGGGCCCTCTTGCTCAACGCGGCGGCCTCGATCGAGGCCGCGCCCTGCGTGGCTCGCGTCCTCGCCACCGAGCTCGGGAAAGACGCCGCGTGGCAGACCCAACAAGTCGCCGCCTACACGACCCTCGCAAAAGGCTACATCTTCACCGACCCCAGCAGCACCGGCCATCGGTGACGCCCTAGGTCGCCGAGCAAGTCCGGATCATATCGTGATCGCATGGGTGGGCGGGCCACTCCGTGCGCCGCCAGACCGCGTGCGGAGCGCACGGTCTCCCTTCGGTCGGTTCCTCGCGCAGTGGTTCAACAGAGGATTCGCTGCCAGGCACGCCATTACGGGACGGGATGCGGGTCGGGCCTGAGCACCGCGTTTCCGAGCCCTTGCCGGAGTGGGTAAGGCGGAGGTGGGGGCACCGTGATGAATCGTTTCGGCTCAGCTATGGGAACTATTATCGGTCATGCGGCTCAGACTTAACTTGGGTCGCTGTTCTCCCGAACGGTCGCATTCGCCAATCGATTTCCCGCTGAAGAATTCCTCGCAGCCGGGGCTCACCCCGGAAGCGCTTCATGCTGAAACGTGTTGGGGGCAACGCGTTCCACCTAAGTGGCAACGTTATGAATTGAAGTGCTTGAGGACGAACTGATGCCGAGTCTCATTAAGCCTTTTTGACATCTACCCAATTCAGACCGGTCTTTAGACCAGTCTAAAAATCCCGCTCATGATCGCTATAAAAACCGTTGGAGCCTACGAGGCCAAAACCACCTTACCGGCGCTGCTAGCGTTTGTCGCCCGAGGCCGGGAGGTAGTAATCACCAAACACGAAAAGCCAATTGCGCGGTTGGTGTCGGCCAATCAGCCTGTGCCGCCTGACAAGACAGTGTTCAACCGCATCCGGTCGCTTCAGTCACGGCTCGCCCTTGGGAAGGGAGCGCGCCCGCGAGACCTCATCAATGCTGGGCGTCGAGTCTAATGAAAGCTCTTGTCCTTGATGGCTCAACCACCCTCGGGCATTCAGTGCCACTCTGCCGATGAGATATGCGTCTATGGCTGGTGCGTTTGTATTAGCAGTAGGGCTGTCTGGGTTGCCCAATTCACTCGTGGCTCAAGCCACCGTGACGATTTTTGCATCCTACAATTTTGAGGATACGTCGAACGAGACGACTTTCTTCAGCGACTCCAGCGGCAATGGGCACGGCTTTGCAGATTCTACGGGATTTGGGTTCACGTCGTCTAATCTAGCGCCAGTGGGCGGGAGCAACGCCTTCAATGGCGCAGGCGGTGGATTGTTCGCTTGGGGCGTCGCCGGCGGAAGTGTGGGGCAGGCGACCAACTGGGGGATAGAGTTGTTGTTCAAGAACCCGGGAAGCTCAAACGGCTCGGCTTCTGTTTCTATTTTCTCGGTTGGCAATGTTGGCGGCAACGGAATGGCGATTGTCTACAATCCCGTCACCAATCGAATCGAGGGGCAACGCAATGGCGTAGCTAGCTTCGGGTCAGCGACCTATACGTCGGATGCTTGGAACTCGGCCACGCTCGTTAACAACGGCACGACGACTTCACTTTGGATAAATTCTGTTTTGGTGGCGAACCAAACGGGCAATCCGACCATCGCCGATTCCAATTGGCATGCATTTGTAAATTCCGGTGGAGGGGTTTCCTACACGGGGCTCGCCGATAACGTGAAAGTATTCACCTTCACGGGTGAGTTCGCGGCGGCCAATATAGCGGCGGTCCCAGAACCATCCACCTATGCAGGTTTGGCGGGCTTCGTCGCTTTGGGCTTCGTTGTTTGGCGGAGATCCAAATCGCGCCGCTAAGCTCGCGGATTTCGAAGGTCGATTCGCGGAGCGACTTTGAGGAGATGAACTCAGCCGGAAACAACGAGACCCGGCCTTGGTGGGCCGGGTCTCGGGAGCAGGGTTAACTGCGGGAGGCGACGTGACTCAGGGTCCGAACGTCAGCGATACTCTTCGCCGGTGGTGGCGTTGATCACTTTGTAGTTTTCGACGTGGTAGTTGAGGTCGGCGCGGAAGGCCAGTTTCACGCCGTAGAGTTTTTCCATGCGCACGAGCAGATCGGCGTCCTCGCTGCGGAGGCGTTCGAGGATGCTGGGGTGCACGAGGACGCGGAGGGAATACTCGGTGCCATCTTCGCGGGCGGTGAGGCGGCGGACGATGGACGAGAGTTTGCGCTGGAGCTCGACCGACATGGTGGTGGCGCTCTTGACGATGCCGCGGCCCCGACAGTAAGGGCAGTCGGTGTAGAGGTTGCTGGAGAGCGACTCTTGTTGGCGCTGACGCGTCATCTGCAGAATGCCGAGGGTCGAGATCGGGAGGATGTGGTTTTTGGCCTTATCCTGCGCCATTTCTTCGACCATCTTGTCGTAGATGGCGTTGCGATGGCGGCGCTCCTTCATGTCGATGAAGTCGATGATGACGAGACCACCGAGGTTGCGCAGGCGGATCTGGCGGGACACCTCGACGGCGGCCTCGAGATTGACGGCGTAGATGGTATTCTTCTCGTCGCCGCCGCGGTTCTTGTGGGAGCCGGTGTTGACGTCGACGGAGATGAGGGCCTCGGTTTCGTCGATGATGATCTCGCCGCCGGAGGGCAGGGAGACGCGACGTTGGAAGGTTTGCTCGATCTGGCGCTCAATGTTGAAGCGTTCGAAGATTGGAATGGTGTCGTCGTAGAGCGCGATCTTCGCGCGGGACCGCTTGGAGATGAGGCCGACGAGGGCTTGGGTGCGTTCGTGGCCTTCCTTATCGTCGATGAGGACGCGGTCGACTTCCTCAGTGAGGAAATCGCGGACGGTGCGTTCGACGAGATCGGGTTCTTGGTAGAGGCAGGCGGGCGAGCGTTCGGTCTGCATCTTTGCGGTGATCTCTTCCCACTTTTTGAGGAGGATGTGGAGATCGCGGACGAAGTAACGGGTCTTCTTGCCTTCGCCGGCGGTGCGCACGATCACACCCATGCCGTCGGGGATGGTGAGCTCGTTGAGCATTTGTTTGAGGCGTTTGCGCTCGCTCGGGTCCTCAATCTTGCGGGAGATGCCGCAGCCTTCGCTGAAGGGCATGAGGATGAGGTAACGGCCGGGAAAGGAGAGGTTGGTCGTCGTGCGAGGACCCTTGGTGCCGATGGGGCCCTTGGTGACTTGGATGACGATCTCGGAACCCGGAGGGTAGAGCTTGGGGATGTCCTTGATCGTGGGCTCGGCGCGGCGGGCGGGGGCGTTTTTCTTGCGATTGACGCGCACGACCTCGACAGAGGAGTCGGAGGCGGCGGGGAGCATGTCCCAGTAGTGGAGAAACGCGTTCTTGTTGTAGCCGATGTCGACAAACGCGGCTTTGAGGCCGGGATCGATGTTCTTGATACGGCCCTTGTAAATGCCGCCAACCATCCGCACCTGCGAATCGCGCTCGATCTCAAACTTTTCGAGGCGACCGTCTACGAGCAACGCGACGCGTTTCTCGAGCGGTTCGGAATTGATGATCAATTCGCGGTAGGCCCCTTTCTGCTTTTGGAACACCGCGAGGATCTTTTGAAGGATAGGACGGTTTTTGGAGCGCTCGGCAGCGCCGGACTTCAGTTCGCTACTGCTGACCGCGGAGGCGGTAGCGAGGGGCGGGGGATTGGCAAGTTCCTCATCATAGTTGTGGTCGGGGTCTTGCGGGACACCGGGATTGCTGGGTGAGTGATCGCTCATGTTGCGTATTATGGGTATGTTTCACGGGGCACCAAGGTGCGGCGGTTGCGGCGCAGGAAATCCCGGCAGGGCGTTCAATATCGAGATAAAGCTTCATTTTTATGTGAAGTCCTTACGGAATCGATAGACGCTCTGGACCAGTCCTTGCAGCAAGCAGCAACTGAGCACAAAGGAGCCACCGTAGCTAATAAAGGGAAGTGGTATGCCCGTGATGGGCACGAGTCCGATGGTCATCGCGATGTTCACAAACACGTGCACCAAGAACAGGACTGTGACCCCGACAGCCACGGTCGTGCCGAGGCGGTCGCGGGCGAGCCCGGCGATGCGAATGCCATTAAACATAACTAGACCAAACAGGCTGAGAACCGTGATGCTTCCCAAAAAACCTTTCTCCTCGGCAATAACCGAGAAGATAAAATCGTTGTGTGCGACCGAGCGGGGGAGGTAGCCGAGCTGGGCTTGCGTGCCCTCGGTCCAACCCTTGCCGGCGAAACCGCCGCTGCCGACGGAGATGAGCGACTGGCGCTGATTCCAACCGATCCCGGTAGGGTCGATCTTGTCGGGGGCGACGAATGAAATGATGCGGTTGCGCTGGTAATCGTGGAGCGGAATCCACGAATGGGGCTCAAACTTGCCCCGATCGCGCAAGTAGGAGTAGTCGTGAGACTCCACGAAATTCGCGTAGCGCCACGTATCCCACGCCACCAAGCTCACCACGAGGAGGAAGACTGCGAGCGCTCCGGCAAAAAATCTGGCTGAGAGCTTGGATACGAAGAGCATGGAAAAGACCATCGGTGGCAGCACAATCGCGGACTTAAGGTCGGGCTGAAGCAGGATAAGAACCAATGGTAATCCTACCGCAAGTGCCAATTTGCTCAGGACCTCCACCGATTGTTGCACGGTGCCGATTCGGGAGCGCACGAGGAGGCTCGCCGTCATCAATAAAACGGCAACTTTCGCTGTTTCAGAAGGTTGGAAGGCGAAAAACCCGAAATCGAGCCAGCGTTGAGCCCCGAAACGCTCACTGCCGACCCCTGGGATTAGCACGAGGAGCAGCGGGAACATCGCCAAGCCATAGAACCAGTGGGCCACGCTCATCCAAAACCGGTAGTCGATCAGTGAAACTGCCACATAGACGCCCGCGCCACCGGTCAGCCAGACGAGTTGGGTGATCCAGTTACTGCCCTGCGAGGAGAGCTGGGCGCTGTAGATGAAGAAGACCCCAAAAATACTCAGACCAATAATCGCCAACGGGTTAACCAGATCCCAACGCCCGCGTGTGGTCGTTTTGAACACACTAAGATAGTCTAATGGGGAGGAGAGATTCACGAAAGGGGGCGAAAGGCGAGGTAGCTAGTGGTGAAGCCAAGAAACCGCTCCCGGCGAATGGTGCAATCAGGGAAAAGCACTTTCACCTCGGAATAGGTCAGAAGTTTCACTTCGTTAATAAATTCCTTCACCGCAGCGGGGCTGGAGTGCTCAAACCCCGGCGGACCGTGAAATTGCGGATCAGGCGCATTTGGCAGGAGTGCGGGCGCCAGTGAACAATCGAAGCGATGAGATGGGGTCCATCAAGAACGCCCGGGCCGGGGTTTGGATCTAAAGGCGCCCGGTCGCCCCGGCGAACTTTCCGTGCGAACGCCTGGGGTCGCTCCTAGGCGCCCACGTGCTCGGTCACGCAGTTGGAGTAAAAGACGTCGAAATAGTGGTCGATGAAGGGCAAACGGCAGGCGTCGTCTTTGATAAATTCAAAGTCGGGGGGGGGCTGAGCCCGGCGGAGGCGGGGCGCTGCCCGCCACCGTGCTGCGGGTGGCGCACGAGTTGCCCGAGGGATCGGCTGCGGCACGACCGAGCGGATCGCGGGGCCTCCATTTTGGAGCAAACTGACTCGGCCGATGGGGAAGGGCCGGTCCTCGCGCAAATTTAGGAAGTCCTCAATGGCACGCCACCGACCTTCCCCAAGCCGGTCTCGTCGCGCGACTAGGGAGAAAGCTTGAGGTTTGCCCGTCGCGGGGTAGCTTTTCGCCCCTTGACGCCGGTTTTCGCAGACATCTCCGCCTTGACGATCGCTGCCAGCAGCCAAATCGACTGGCCACTTGCCGTGGCCTTGGTGCTGGGCATGGGGCTTGGATTCTTTGTGGTGTGGGCGGTCACGCGGCACACCCGCCGGGTGGCGCACGAAAATGCGGCTGAATTGTTGGCCGTCGCACGACGCGAAGCGGCGGTGGCGGCTGAGGAAGTCAAGCAGAAGGCCCACGAAGAGATTCGGCAAAAGCGCGCCGAGATGACGAGGGAGTTTGCCCGAGAGGAAATCGACAGCGAGGTGCGGCTGCGGGAAATCCGTGCGCACGAAGAATCGCTGGCGTTGCTCGATTACCAACTGGAGCAGCGGCAGGAGCGCCTCAATCGCGAGAACGCCGCCGTCAAGCAGGCGCGCGATGCGATTCGCGCGATGTCGAAGAGTGTGCGCAAACGTTTGGAGGGCGTCTCGCAAATGGACGCGGAGGAGATCAAGACGGCCCTGCGCGAAGAGATCATGCTCGAGTGTCAAGATGAGATGCGCGCACTGCGTCGGGAAACTTTGGAAAAATCGGAGAGCGAGTTGGAGCGGGAGGCGCAACGCACGTTGATCGCGACGATGCAGCGCCTTGCGATCAAACCGAACCACGACCTCACGGCGACCATTGTGCATTTGCCGAGCGAGGAGATGAAGGGGCGCATCATCGGTCGGGAAGGGCGCAATATTAAGGCGTTCGAGTCCGCGACCGGCGTGACGGTGTTGATCGACGAGTCACCACAGACGGTCTTGATCTCATCGTTCGACCCGGTGCGTCGCGAAGTGGCTCGGAGTGCGATGGAAGCGCTGGTCGTCGACGGCCGGATCCACCCGGCGACGATCGAAGATTTTGTTAAACGGGCCCAAGACGAGATTGGCTCCAATGCAACCCAAGCCGGCGAGGACGCCGTCAATCGACTCAACATCAACGGCCTTCACCCCGAGATCATCAAGCTGCTCGGGCGGTTGAAATTCCGATTCTCCTACAACCAAAACGTGCTGGATCACTCGGTGGAGACGGCGTTCCTTGCGTCGATGATCGCGAGCGAGGTGGGGTTAGATCCCAACATCGCTAAGCGAGCGGGACTGCTTCACGACATCGGCAAGGCCTTGTCTGGCGAGCTCGAGGGCAGCCATGCGCACATCGGCGCCGAGTATATTAAGCGCTACGGCGAGACCCCGATCGTGGTTAACGCGGTCGAGGCGCATCACGAGGAAGTCAAGCCGGAGACCGTCTATGCGGGGTTGGTGATTTTGGCGGACACGATCTCGGCGGTCCGTCCCGGCGCACGGGCGGAATCGATCACGGGCTACGTGCAGCGACTCGAGCGGCTGGAAACACTCGCGATGTCGATTGTGGGTGTGCAGCAGGCGTTTGCCATTCAAGCGGGCCGGGAGATCCGCGTGGTCGTCGCCCCGCAAATGGTGACCGATGATCGCGCCCGCGAGATCGCGAAGGAGCTCCGCCAGAAGATCGAGGCCGACTTGGAGTATCCGAGCTCGATCAAGATCACGGTGATCCGCGAGCAGCGCTTTATGGAAACGGCGCGGTAAGCAGTTCGAAGGAGCAAGGAAGAAGTGAGAAGGCCGGGCGGCATTTTCCGCTTCTTACTTCCGCGTTCTTCCTTTTTACTTGCCCCCATGGTCGACCCGAAAATTATCGAATCCTTTCCGAATCCCGCGCCCCACCGCGATTTTCTCATTGAGCACACTCACCATGAGTTCACCTCGGTGTGTCCCATGACGGGGCATCCAGATTTCGCGGACATTACGGTCAGCTACGTGGCGAACAAGATCTGCGTTGAGTTGAAGTCGCTGAAGCTCTACTTCCACGCCTTTCGCAACGAGGGCATCTTTTTCGAAGCGGCGACCAACAAGATTTGCGACGACCTCGGGGCAGCGCTCAAGCCGCGCAGCCTGACGATCATAGCCAATTGGAAAGCCCGCGGCGGGTTTTCGTCGCAGATTGTGGCCGAGTGGAAGCCGACCAAGGTAGCGAAAAAAACGCGCCGGAAGTAGTCAAAGATTGGCAGCGCCACACCGCGGGGGGTGGTTTGGGCTGCCCCCGCTGGGGTTTGCCGAAGAGACCCCTGCGCCGGTGGTCTTGGAGCCGTTCACCGTCATCAGGTGCGGGCGACGGTCAGCCTACGCATTAATTTTGACGAGGGTCGGCCGGCGAGAATTCGCGCCGTGTTGATTCGGGAAATGCGGGGCGGGGACCCCCGCGACGAGAGCGGGTTTGGAAGCGGTTTGGAAGCGGGGATGGAGATTGTCCGTATTTAGTAGACGGCGCTGGTCGGTCTCGATGGGTTGGGGCGCTGCAATTTCATGGAGAGCAAAATGGGGCACCCGGTGGTGTTTGCCATGCACCGGCGATTCTGGAAGAAACCCAAGTTGATCGTCGTCGAGGTGGGGGCGAAGAATCTCGCGGAGAAAGAAGTGGAGCTCGCCCGCGCCACGGCGCGAGCCGCCGAGCAAGTGAGACGCCTCAGGGATTGAGCGCTGCGAGCACGAGAGGGTGGAGCGTCTCGCTGGCGGCGATAGCGGACCCGCCTTTGAGTGGATCTCCGCCCTGCCAATCGGTGATCACCCCACCAGCGCCGCGAATCACGGGAATGAGTGCGCCGATGTCCCAGGGGTTTAAGATAGGATCGACCATGATGTCGGCCCAACCGGTGGAGACGAGGAGGTAGCCGTAGCAATCGCCCCAGGTGCGCACGAGGCGGGCTTGTTGCACGAGAGCATCGAAGCGGAACCCGTCCTGATACTTAGCCGGCGCGCGCAGATCAGTCGTGAGCAGGGTCGCTTCGGCCAGCGAAGCGGTGGCGCGCAGGCGCACGGGGCGTTCGTTCAACGTCGCGCTCTTGTTGTCGCCGATCAGGAGTTGCCGGAGAATGGGCTGATGGATCGCGCCGAGCACGGGCGCTCCGTTGTGCAGGAGGCAAATCAAGGTGCCGAAGAGGGGGCAGGCGGCAGCGAACGATTTGGTGCCGTCGATCGGGTCGAGCATCCAGACGAACTCGGCTTGCTCGTTCTCGTTGCCCAACTCCTCGCCGATGATCCCGTGGTGGGGGAATTTCGCGTTGATCATTTGGCGCAGCAATTGCTCGGCGCCGCGATCGGCGAGGGTCACGGGGGTCTGGTCGCTCTTGAGTTCGACCTCGAGCTCGGGATTGGCGAAGTAAGGCCGGATGAAATCACCGCTGGCGGCGGCGAGTTCGATCAAGAAAGTGCGGTAAGGCGTCAGGTCCACGGGGATGTTGAAACCACGAAACCCGGGAAACACACGAAAAATCTCCCCAGCGATGGGCGACTTTCTTGTGAGCGGTGGATTGACCGGCCCTCGCTTCGCTTGAAACGTGGGGTTGCATGACTTGGCAGGAGCAACCCGTTCACTTTGTCGACTTCGAGGGCAGTTTGTCCTCGGGGATCGTGGAGTATGGGGTGGTGACAGTGGAGCGCGGGGCGGTGGTGACGGCGACGACGCGCTTGTGCCGGCCGACGGGTCGCCTGCGGCGAGAGGACGTTGAGGTGCATGGTCTCAACGAGGCCGCGCTGGCGGGCGCGGCGCCGATGGCTGATGATTTTGCGGTGTTCACCGCGTGGCGCCAAACTGGCCCCTTGGCGGCGCACTTTGCGGGCGCAGAGAACTCGATGCTGAAATCGGTCTGGCCTTATCCGCGTTTGTCGCCGGATTTTGCGCGACCGGACCGGCAGGCGATGGAGTGGGGTCCGTGGATCGATACGGGCGCGCTCTACCGACAATTTTATCCGCAACTCGAATCGTATAAACTGGCGGAGGCCGTGGCGGCCTGCGGCTTGCAGGGCGAACTCGACCGTTTGGCGGCGGAGCACTGTCCGGCCGACCGCGCTCACTACCATGCGGCTCTTTACGATGCGCTAGCGGGGGCGGTGCTGTTGTTGTCGTTGGGGAGAGAGCCGACGGTGGCCGCGCTGTCGGTGATGCAGTTGCTCGCGCTCAGCACGCTGGACGGCGGAAAACGCGATGCGGTCCGGCAAGAGGAATTGTTCTAATCGGCCGGTGGCTCGAGGGGGTAACGACGCCAGCCGCTGAGCTGTCCGATGGTTCGGATGATGAACAACGGGTTGAAAACGAACTAACGGTAAGCAAGTCGGCGAGGTTCCCTCGCAAGACGGAAGAGCCATTCGAGACGACTCCGCTGCATCCATCGCGGGACTTGTTTTTACGCCCACTGTGAAAATCGAAAGCCGCGCCGACCCCGATCATCAACCCCACCTCAAGTTTACCCCAATTTTCCGCCATGAATCGTTTTTGTTTGAGGGTGCGCGGACCGACCCAAATAATGCGGAGCGATTTTAAAACCATGCGGAATGCACGATCGCGTCTCGGTTCACTCACACCATGTTCCGTGCGAACGCGGTCATAGCCAAGTTGTTTCCGCCCGCGAGCGGCGATGATATGGCCGGTGGCTTGGTCGAGCGAGAGGGGGGTGATGCCCGGCGCCGGGAACGTTGAAATCGGGGGCCGCGGGCATGAGATGGATTTCAGCGTCCACTGACGGGCGACGCACTGGAGAAAACTTCAGGCGATCCACTGGAGGCGGCTCGGTGGTGGGCGCGGGCGAATTTGTCATGGCAATACCGACCCTTCTGAGGGGAGGGCCGCCAGGCGGGAACGGAAGGCAAAGATCAGCGCGATGCCCACGAAGACGACGAGACCGATGAAGGCCCATGAGGCGTCGGCGCGGGCGACGATGTAGATGGCGCTGAACTGCATGAGCGTGCGGAGGAGCCGATCAACGCCGGCGAAGGCGACATTGACTCGGCCCATGATCGCGTTGGGCACTTCGTGCATCAGCAGGCTGGCGCGAGCCACTCGGGAACCCGCATTGCCGAGGCCCAGCAGGAGGAGGGCAAGGTAGAATGTCGGAATCGTAGGGAGTGCGCCGAGCAGGATCAGCCCGCCGATGAACAGCGCCATCATCGCGAGGGCAATCGTGGGAATCGTGTAACGAGCCATGAGGCGCGGCCCGATGAATCCGGCCAGGATCGCGCCGAGTGCAAAGACCATCTCGCCGCGACCGTAGACCACCGCCGAGGTTTGCAGGATCTTTTGCACATAGATCGGAAAGAGATAATTTCCCGTCATCACCGCAACGAAGGGGGCCATAGTGCAAAGAATGAAGATCGCGAACTGGGGACGTTGGCGCAGCCAATTAAGCCCGACGCCGAGAGATCGCCACGCGTTTTCCTTGAGCTGACCAACGGCGACATGGGTGGCTTGGTAGGGTAGGGTGCGCTGGACGAAGAAACTCAGGACGTAGGTGGCGGCGTCAGCGAACAAGATCAGGTGGAGGGGCACCCGATCGATCAGCATGCTGGCGAGCCCCCCGGCGAGCATGGATGCGGTCTGGCCCTGAATTTCCATCAGCCCGACGAGCTGCTGATACTGGCGGCGCTCGAAGATTTGTTGAATGAAGGCGAACTTCGCGGGGAAGTGTAGCGTGTAGTAGAGCATCCCCCCGAAGTAGAGGACGAGGAGCTGCCATGTGGCCGCGTAGCCGTTGAGGGCGATCCACGTGGCCATCGTGAAGGTCGTGGTGGCGCCGAATGCTTCGCCGAACAGCAAGGCGGCCTTCCGCGAGTGTCGATCGAGCCACGCTCCATAGTAGGGCATCAAGGCAAACAGCGCGATCGTCGACGCGATGGTGACCAAGCCATAGAGGCGATCGCCCCCCGGTCGTTGCACGAGGAGCCAGGGGATCGCGATGATGGTGACGCCCGAGCCGATCGATCCGGTGATGTTGGCGAGGAGCAGACGCCGAATGCGGAAATCGCCCAGTAGCGCTTTCATGCGCGGAAGGGGAAGGGCGATCGAAGACGAGACATGTGCGGAGTTTTTGATTACAGCAGGCCTGATACAAGCGGCGAATGCAGCCAAACGATGTCGTTTCCTTCCGTTACTTTAACCGGTGGGCATGTCCGCCTCGAACCGCTGGCGCCCTCCGACGCGGTGGACCTAGCGGAGGTCGGCGCTGAGGTGAAGATTTGGCGGTATATGTCGGCGGCCCCCGTGACAGATATCGTGAAGATGAAGGCTTGAATCGACGGGAGTCTGCGCGAACGGGATCAAGGCGTGCGCTTTCCCTTTGCGATCATCGACCTGAGAAGTGATCGCGCGGTGGGGAGCACAAGCTACCTCGACCTCGCGCTTGGGGACCGGCGACTGAGATCGGCTGGACTTGGCTCGGCGCGCCCGCTCGCCGCACGGTGATCAATTCCGAATGTAATACCAACCGCTCTGGAGAATTGGACTTTGGGTAGGGCGCGACCGCTGGGCGCGCCGATCACTCATTCGCGGGCGGCCCGGCGGTCCGCCCCTACCCCCGGCTGCCGGGGCGCCTGCTCGCCGAAGCCTCGGCGCAGGCGGGCCAAAGTCCAAAACAAAAGAGACGTTGGTGTAAGCGGCTGCTCTTGCACCACGCGTTCGAAGCTTCGGGCTGCGGACGAGTGCAGTTGAAAACCGACGCACGCAATCTCCGCTCACAAACGGCGATCGAGCGGCTCGGCGCGGTCAAGGAGGGCATATTGCGTCAACACAGGGTGATGTCCGATGGCCATGTGCGGGACACCGTGATGTATTCGATCCTCGCGACTGAGTGGCCCGCGGTGAAAGCGAAGTTGCGCGCCTGCCTAGAAATCAGGGCTTAGCCACGCCAAGCCGCCGGGAGTCGCTCCTGCGAAATCCTCCTCAATCTTCCATATGGGTATTTACGTGACTCAACCGACCACTACTGGTTGTGGTGACCGAGAGAATTGTAGGTGGTTGGAGGGACTTGCATCGCCTGCTGGGCCAGGCGGTAGAACAGCTTGCCCCGTGAAGC
>Ga0105050_10005958_pt1 | contig 15394 bp, 20 predicted proteins | sample FRY01_FD_78088 | JGI IMG/M metagenome (GOLD analysis project Ga0105050, IMG submission 78088) | Freshwater microbial communities from Lake Fryxell liftoff mats and glacier meltwater in Antarctica - FRY-01 | ecosystem: Environmental > Aquatic > Freshwater > Ice > Glacier meltwater ... | reverse complement strand
CGATGTCAAAGATCTGATTGTCCGATTTCAGAGCACTTTTCATAGCACTTTTCATAGCACTTTTCATAGCACTTTTCATAGCACTTTTCATAGCACTTTTCATAGCACTTTTCATAGCACTTTTCATAGCACCATCGACTCCAGTGAAGCCTTGATTTGTTCCGTTTTATCGAGCAGTTCTTCAACATCTTCGGGATACATGTTCAGATGCTGGACGGCTTCCAGATCAACGATCTGATCGAGTTCCAGCGTCTCCTGCCGCATCGCAATGGCGACAGCGCGGCCCGCCTCGACGGTCGCAACATCATCGGCATGTTTCCCAGCGGCCGAAAAGTCGCCAACGTGGCGGATACAGACCCCGACCAGTTCAGGCAACTTCCAGCTTTCGACCAGCGCTGTGCCGGCATCGCGGCCGAGAACAGCCAGCAGATACTTGGCATCGCCGAGGGAGAGGGCTGGATCGCGATTGCACAGTTCTACCGCGAGTACGGAGGAGCCGACGTTGTGCAAGAGTCCGCCCAGGTACGAAACCTCGACGTTCTTGCGGGTAGCGCGTGCAAATTCCTTGGACCACAAACCGGTTGCCAGACCGGTCTGCCAGGCATCGTCCATCAGCGACTGGAAAGCGCCCTTGCAACTCAGGGCATTCTTCAGGGACGCGGTCAGCGCGATTTCGCGAATACGCACCATACCCAGACGAGCAATTGCCTGCTGCAGCGCAACAATCTCCGTCGCACCTCGAAAGGTCGGCGAGTTGACGACGCGCAACACATGTGTGGCCAGTGATTGATCCTTCTGAATGAGCCCTGCCAGACGCGCAGAATCTGCACCGTCATCAAGTGAACTCGACAGGACCTCCATGGCGACGTTTGGCAACACCGGCAATTTGAGCCGGTGCGATTCGATATCGACCCTCAGTTTGGCTTCAATCGCAACAAGGTCCGGCCCTGGCGATCCAGTGGCGGTGATATCGATACCTGGTAGTGACATGCTGAACATCCGGCCTGAAGGTGGATGTAGAGAGCATAGTCAAAGTTTGAAACTACGCTTTGGGTGACCCAGCCGGAAGGTTTGTATCGGCGTAGCCAGTCAGCGGGCTCAGAACTCCCGGCGGCGTCCCGACTTCGGCGTCACGTCGTAACCAAGCCCGGCTTCTTCAGCGCGGTCAACTCGATCACACTTGGCCGGGTTGCCACCGCAGATTTCGCACGCGGTGTCCGAGCCAAACGCCTTCAGACCGCCACAGCTGCCGGCGATCGGTTTGCGTCCAAGGATGACACCGATCGCCATCATTCCGACCAGCAGCAGCATGATGCCAAACGCGAGAAGGACTGTGCTCATTGCGACTCCAGAAGACTCTTCATAGCAGAATTATACCTTTCGCCGAAGCCATTCGCTTGACGAACCAGCATATAAACCGGAATGGACTCCCTTTCCGCCAGTTCCAGGCCGGCATCGGGACCGAGAACATTGAGCGCTGTTGCCCAGGCATCTGCTTCAGCGGCAGTGTCGCGGACCACGGATACCGACGCCAGCGCATGGCGAATCGGGTAGCCATCGCGAGGATCAATGGTGTGAGATATGCGCCGACCATCCACCTCGCGGTAGTTGCGATAATCACCGGAAGTAGCCACCGCACGGTCCATCAGGGTAACCACAGCCTCCACACCGGCCTGCAGATCAGACGGTGTTTCGATACCAATTCGCCATGGCCGGTTTTCCTTGTTGACGCCATACGCCCTGACCTCCCCGCTCACATCCACCATGGCGTCAGTACAGCCGCTTCGCTGCAGGCTCTCGATGGCCAGATCCACTCCGTAACCAGGGGCAATTGCCGACAAGTCTATGAACACATCGTCGCGGGTTCGCATGACCTGATCAGGTTCCAGGAGTTCAAAGCCACCGTCCCTGGGCGGCAGCAGCCGCTGGATTTCTGCGGCTTCGGGTGCCGCTTGCCCCTTCACTGAGCCAAAACCCCAGGCGTTGACAAGTGCACCCACAGACACGTCAAACGCTCCACCACTTCGCTCCCGAACGGTCCTCGCCAGAGAGAGTACGGACCACATTTCGGCACTCGCCTTGACCGGTGTTGCCACCTTGGTTCGGTTCAGTCGCATGAGTGGAGAGTCTGGCTTGTAGGTAGACAACTCGGCATCGAGATCGGACAACACCTGCGCTGCAACTGCAAAAGCGGCTTCGGCATCGGTGCACTGGGCGGTAAACACGTAGTACGAACCCATCACCTCACCTTCGATGGAAGCATACCGCGGTCGACCATCCATCCCACCGCAACCAGCCAGCGCCATGAACAGCAAAACTGCTGGAAAACGAACGCCCATCAGGCTCTCCCGTGCCAGAATTCCGGCAGCCATTACACAACCCAAACAAGACACCACAAAGGCTGCGCACATCGACACAAGCGGTGCGGCACACTGACTCCATCACGGCCATGCAGTAGGAAGCGCCGATGTCTGTCAGTCAATTTCCAGTTCCGGTCAAGCGTACACAAGGGTCAGCCGGCGTGCCGGTGCCATTCGGCCACCGCAATGTACCAGCGATGCTCGCCGGTGGCGCCCTCATCAGGCAACCACGTGAAGATCTGCGTTTTGCAGGTCGAATGACACGTCCCAATCGGTTCCCGGTAGAAGCCGCCCTGGCGATGAACGAGGTTCGTGCCGGCCGGGTTGGCCATCACGTTGACACGCGCTGCTGATTCGTTCAGCGTGCGCGGTCCTCGACGTCCAGCTCGACGATCATGGCCCTTGTTGAACGATGAACCAGAAATGGCTGACGCCGCTCCTGCTGCTGGGCGCAATAATCGGCTGGGCGCTGGGTTCATTGGCGGGTGGTACGCCCTGGCTCGACGCTGTGATGCTCTATGCACGGACCATTTTCCTCGAAGGTCTGAAACTGGTCATCGGACCATTGATCTTTTTTTCGTTGATGTCCGGCATCCTGCGTCTCGCCGAATCCAGGGACATGCAGCGCCTGGGCAGCATTACCGTTCTCTACTTCCTGACCACGACGGCCATTGCCATCGGCATCGGTCTGTTCATTGTCACCTTTCTGCATCCATGGACCGACCAGCCACCCCAGAGTGATCTGCCGCCACTGGCGCCAGGCGTCACCCTCGTTTCCGCCCAGGATGCCGGCATTGACGCGCTGTTGCTGGGCATACTCAAGCAGATGCTGGTGAATCCGTTTTCTGCTCTGGCCAATCTCAACATCATGGGGCTGGTGACCAATGCAGTGGTATTTGGACTCGCCGCATTGTTTGCTCTGCCGAGAGAGTCGTCCATCATTACTGCGGTGCATGACATCACGGCCGTCATCTACCGCGTGGCGGGCTGGGCGGTCGCGTTGGCTCCCATCGGTGTCATGGGCATCGTCTACAATTTTTTCGGTGCGATGCAGTCCAATCTGCTGGGTCAGCTATTCGGATTCGCGTTGGTGGTGCTGGGTGCCACGGCGGCTCATGCCCTGATCGTGTTGCCAGGGTTGGGTTGGTGGGTTGGTCGGGTCCCGCCGTGGCAATTGTTCCCCGCCGTCGGCCAGGCGATGTTTGTCGCACTCACGACCTCCTCTTCGGCGGCCACGTTGCCCGTGAGCATGCGCTGCGCGGAGCAGAATCTCGGTGTCAGGCAATCCACCTCGAGTTTCGTACTGCCCCTTGGCGCGACGATCAACATGGATGGTACCGCTCTGTTTGAAGGCATGGCTGCAGTTTTCCTTGCCTACCTCTTTAACGTACCGTTGACCGAGTCGTCCATCATCGCCGTGTTTTTTGTGGCGATGATCAGTTCCATCGGTGCACCCGGCATCCCTTCCGGTTCGATGGCGGGCATGCAGATGGTTCTGCTGGCGGTCGGCATTCCGCTCGAAGCCATTGGCCTGCTGTTGCTCATTGAGCGGCCCCTCGATACTTTTCGAACGGCAGTCAACGTCGAAGGCGACCTGGTCGGTTCGCTAATCGTCGATCGTCTGGTGTTCCGGAGGGAAACTCTTGGCTGAGCATCTGCTCCTGATCCGGCACGGCCTGATCCAGGCCAACAAGGACGGGCGCTGGCACGGCTCGACCGATTCACCGCTGACCTGGCGGGGTGGTCGGCAGGCCAAACGGACTGCCCGACATGTTGGCACACGCCCTGCCCCACTGGAGACCGTGTACGTGAGCCCACTCCAACGCTGCAGGAGCACGGCGGCGCCCATTGCGTCCACCTTCGGGCTCGTCCCGGTCATTCACGACGACTTGCGTGAGTGGGATATCGGCGAGTGGGAGGACCTGCCATTCAGTGAACTCGCGAGGCAGCACGATTTCATGGGCAAGATCCGGCAGGATCCAGACTTTCAGCCGCCGCGTGGCGAGAGCCTTGCTCAGGTTGCGCGGCGAATGGTCAAGGCACTGCACGAGATCAATAAGTGCCACACTGGAAGCGTCGCAGTGGTCAGCCATGGCGCTGCGATGGCGGTCGCCCTGGCGCAGATCCTCGACGAAGACTATCACCGCTGGTCGCATTACCTGTGCGAGAACTGCGCCCTGACGGAACTGGTACTCGGCGAAAGAGCGTACGTCAACTTTTTCAACCGCACAGAGCATCTGTAATTTGCAGGTGCCGTGATAACCTCCTGCGCTTACCAGTAGCAGGATTCACTTGCATGAGCCAGATCCGTTTGTTGACCGACGCTGAACTCACACCGGCTGTTCGTGAGCAGGTTCGTGCCATGGAAGCTGCCGGACGGGATGCGTCCGTAGCACGCGCGCTCGGCAATCGACAGGACATGTTCGACGCCTACTTCAGGTTTTATGCGCCAACACATTCCGGTGGCATCGTCGAGCCAGACCTGAAAGAGCTGGTGAGACTCAAGATCGCCAGGCTCAATGACTGTTTCACCTGACTCAACGCACGCTTTCCATCGGCGATGGAAAAAGGGCTGACAGAACAGAAGATCGCACGCCTGGACAAACCGGAATTTGAATCCGGGGATTTTACGTCCAGGGAGCAGATGGCCATCGAATACGCACAGCTGCTGGCGACGAATCACAACGCGATCGACGATGCATTTTTTGGACGCCTGCGCCGGGAATTCAATGACGCGGAAATCCTTGAACTCGGCATGATGATCGGTCAGTACATCGGCTTTGGACGGTTGCTGAAAATCCTTGACCTGGAACCCAGGTTTTGCGAAACCTGATGCCGGCCGGATTCCGTCGAACGATCGATCAGGCGCGAACCCTTCACTTCGCTGCCTGCGCAGCCTCACAGGCGCCAACGACCAACAACCGCAAGGACCCCCATGACTCAATTCTGCAAGACTGAACAACGTGGTCACATCCTGATTGTCACCATCAATCGTCCGGACCGCCTCAACGCCCTGCACCCGGCGGCCAACAAGGAGCTGGGAGAGGTCTTTGATGCATTTGCTGCCAATTCAGACCAGTGGGTCGCCATCATCACGGGCGAAGGTCGTGCTTTCAGTGCCGGCAACGATTTGCGCTACCAGGCCGAGGGTGGCGAGCGTATGGCTTTACCGCGCGGGTTTGGGGGGTTGACTTCCCGTTTTGATCTGACGAAGCCGGTGATCGCCGCTGTCAACGGCGTGGCCATGGGCGGCGGATTCGAAATCGCGCTCGCCTGCGATCTGATCATCGCTTCCGAAAAAGCGGTCTTTGCATTGCCGGAGCCGAAGGTCGGACTCGCCGCGCTGGCGGGTGGGCTCAACCGGCTACCGCGCCAGATTGGCGTCAAACGGGCATTGGGCATGATTCTCACCGGTCGTCACGTACCGGCTGCGGAAGGCGAGAAGCTTGGCTTCGTCAATGAAGTGGTTCCCCACGAACAATTGATGGAGTCCGCACTGCGCTGGGCCGGCATGATCGAAGAGTGCTCGCCGCTCTCGATACGCGCCAGCAAGGAAGTGGTTTACGGCAGTCTGGATTCGGCGTCGCTGGCCGACTCGATGGCACGCAAATACGATGGCGTGGCCGCCATGGTGCAAAGCCAGGATTTTGTCGAAGGGCCACGAGCGTTTGCCGAGAAGCGCAAGCCAAACTGGCAGGGCAAGTAGTACCGGGAATATGCGCGGCAGAATATCGAAGCGCGTCGGCAGTACCACTGCTTTCGCGCAGACTGCTGGCTCTCAGCGACCGGCGTCGCCTAACGCCGTGCCCACCGCCTCGGCGATGACTGAAACTGAGCGGTAGAGGTCCTCAAGCACCCTGGTTTCCCCGCTGACCATGATTTCCGCCATGATGTCCGAGCGTGGAATGGCAATGAAATACAGATCCGGGACCGTTGCAAACTGGCCCGGGTAAGGGGTGGCGTCCGTGGACGGTTGCAAGTGGAACTCCTTTTTCCGTCGATGCAAGACAGTGATTGATCAAGATCCGTGCCAAACGAAGAAAATTCTATATCTCTCTGATTTATATCTATTTATAGTTATGCATGCTGCTGTCAAGATGGCGCGTCCCAGTGTCTTTTCACGGCAGATTCTACAAAGGTGACCGACCCAACCAGGTCACAACGTGATCAGCGTCACGCCGAACAGCGCTTCGATATCGAGGTGCGTCGTCACCTCACGCGCAACTTCATCACACATCTGATCCACGGGATGTTCGGGCAGACCGGCTTCCGGTTGCTGAACGCCCCGACCTTCCTGCCGGCGTACATGCTATTGCTGTCGGATGGTTCGAATTTTGTGGTTGGCCTTGCCCTGGCTTTGCAGGGACTGGGCGCCGCCATTTCACCATTCCTCGGCGCCAGTCTGGTCGAACATCGCAAGAAAGCGCTGCCTGTGGCGATGTGGATCGGCGCTGCAACCCGTTTGCAGATCCTGATCATCGCGGTCGCTGGCCTGCTGCTGCCACGCGAATGGGCTCTTTTCCTGATACTGGTGGCGTTGACGGTTTATGGTGCCTTCCAGGGCACGCAGGGTGTCATCTTCCAGTTCATCATGTCGAAAGTGATCCCGGTGTCACGTCGGGGTCGTCTGACCGGTTTACGCAATTTCACTGCCGGGTTGACTGCGGCCGGCGTCGCTTATGCCGGTGGCCTCTGGTTCCTCGGCAATACCCCGACCATCGCGGGTTATTCGAGTATTTTTGTTCTGGCCTTTGTCCTGGCAAGTCTGGGACTGGCTGCACTTCTGTTGATGCATGAACCCGAATTGCCAAACGTCGTTGCAAGAACGAGCGCCGGAATTGATTGGGCTCGTATCCCGGTACTGCTGCGTGAGGACAAGGTGTTCCGGCGCTTTGTCACCGCACGCACACTGACGACTGCCGGTCGACTGGCCATGCCGTTCTACATCCTTTATGCCGCCGGGCACACGACACTGACCGGCAGCAATCTGGCGCTGCTGACCATCGCCTTCACGTTGGCAGGTAATGTCTCGAACCTACTATGGGGTGAAATCGCGGATCGATCCGGCTATCGCCGGGTGATGTTGATTTCACTGGTGATCTGGATTGGCTCAACGCTCGCGCTGTTCATCGCTGAAGGTATCGGACTGACCAGTTTGATCTTTGTGGGAATTGGTGCGGCAAGTCAGGGCTTCCAGAACGCCGCATCCAATATTGTTCTTGAGTTTGGCAGCCGCAAGGAAGTGCCGATGCGCCTGGCGATTTCCAACAGCGCATCGGAAGCGGTTGGCGCCATTGCTACGCTCTGTGCGGGATTGCTGGCAACGGGATTCGGGTATGAAGCGGTTTTTATCGCCTCCATCTGTTTTCTCGTCGTTGGCGGCTACTTTATCCACAGGCACGTTCCCGATCCCCGTCATCGCACATCTTGACGGGACACGGATGACACTTCTCGTCCGCGCCTGTGGCCTGTTAGGCTGGGCGTCTCATTGAATGGATATCACCGATGCTCAAGATCAGCCACAAGGACCTGCTCGACAAAGCACTCGCCGAGGTGGAAACACTCGACCTCGATGCAGCCAGGTCACTGCTCGGGCAAGACGATGTTGTATTCGTGGATATTCGCGACGTGCGCGAATTGCAACGTGAGGGCAAGATTCCGGGTGCCTTCCATGCACCACGTGGCATGCTCGAATTCTGGATCGATCCGGCGAGCCCCTATTACAAGGATGTCTTTGGTACTGGCAAACGATTTGTTTTCTACTGTCAGAGCGGCTGGCGGTCGGCACTGTCCACACAGACACTTGGCCAGATGGGTCTGGAACCCGTCTGCCACATTGGTGGTGGCTACCGGGCCTGGAAAGAAGCAGGCCTTCCTGTCGAAGAGGTTGCGCCACGCTGACCACTGATTTGCGCACCGAATGAAAACACTGGTGATCTATGTGATGGCCGGCCTATCCGGCTTTATCGTCATGGCCTTTGAAATGCTTGGCGGGAGAATTCTTGCGCCCTGGTTTGGCAGCGATATCTACGTGTGGGGCAGCATCATCACAATTTTCATGACCGCGCTGGCCATCGGCTACCTGCTGGGTGGACGCTGGTCATTGCAGACTCCCTCGATGGCTCGGTACGCAAGCCTGTTCGCGGTGGCTGCGATGTTGCTCGCGCCCATGACCTGGTACGCAGACAGCATGCTGGATTGGACGTTCAACACCATTGATGACATTCGTTATGCGTCACTGCTCGCAGCCACCGTACTCTTTGCACCTGCGACAATACTGCTCGGCATGATTTCTCCGTACAGCGTGCGACTGCTTGTTGAAACGACTCACCGTTCCGGCGCTGTCGCTGGTGTGCTGTATTTTGTTTCAACACTGGGGAGTGCCCTCGGCACTCTCTTCACTTCCTTCTATTTTGTCCTCTGGTTCGAGATCAACCAGATCGTTTCAGCGCTGGCCATCGCGCTGGTGCTGCTCGCCTTGCTGGGGTTCGCCACACATCGGTTGCAGCGGTGAGTCCACAACGCATGTTGTTGCTAACCCTGGTCCTGATTGTGCCTGCCGCACATGCCCGCGTTCTCCATAGCGAAAAATCCCTCTACCAGAATGTACTGGTTGTCGAACGGCAACGGGAAATCTGCCTGCAATTCACCGTCAAGCGGGATCTGCGCAATCAGACCTGCATGAATGTCGACCGACCGCAGGAAATGCTGTTCAGCTACACACGGATGATGATGGCCGCGTTACTGCTGCGTGAAGATCCGGAGTCAATCCTGGTGGTCGGACTGGGGGGTGGCACCTTGCCCATGGCGCTTGCGCAACTTTTTCCAACGGCACGCATGGACATTGTTGAAATCGATGCAGCGGTGGTCCGTGTGGCAAAGAAATACTTTCGCTTCAAAGCTGCCGCAAACACCACGGTATACACCCAGGATGCCCGGGTGTTTGGTCGCCGCATGAACAAACAGGGGCAACGATACGACCTGATCCTGCTGGATGCCTACAACGGCGAGTACATTCCCGAACACCTGATGACGGCCGAATACCTTGCCGAAACCAGATCGCTGTTAACCGAAACTGGCGTACTCGCAGCGAACACCTTCGCAATCAGCACCCTGTACGATCATGAGTCGACCACCTACGCCCATGTGTTTGGTCGCTTCATGAATTTTCGCCATCCGGACAGCGCGAATCGGGTGGTACTGGCAATGCAGGCCGATTTCCCTGCCAGAGAGTTTCTCGAGGTCAGGGCAGCAAAGTTTGCGCCGCGCCTGCGCAGATACGGCGTAGACATCGAAAGTTATCTGCCGCTGCTGGATGGTCGTCCGGATTGGGATCCCAAGGCGCGTGTGCTGACTGATCAATACTCACCGGCCAACCTCCTGAACCATAGATGACAGGCACTGAAGACCTCTCCGGCCGCAGTCCTCGTTGGTTGCTGGCTGTATTGTCCGTCATCTTATCCTTGACCCTGCTGTCAGTACTGCTTGAACTCATGTTCCGCTACTTTCCCGTGGCAAGCGGATTGCGCAGTTTGCCCGTCACCTCTGACAATTCTGTGTTTCGTCATACACCGAATCGAGCGTACACCTACTAAAAAGACTGGAACTTCAACATGATCAATAGGGGGTGGGTCAACAATGCAGGCTTCATCAATGACCAGCAATACGTTCGTGACGCCGCTTCCCCACTGCTGGCAGTTGTTGGTGACTCATACATACAAGCACAGATGGTGCCATACGCCAAAACCCTGCAGGGACGGCTCGCTGACAGATCAAGGAGCAATTATCGAGTCTACAGCTTCGCTGCATCCGGCGCGCCGCTCAGCCAATATCTTGTGTACGCCCGATACGCCGTGGACTACTGGGGAGCGCGAGCGCTTGTCATCAACGTCGTTGGCAATGACTTCGACGAAAGCCATACGAGTTACAAGTCGTTGCCTGGTTTCTGGTACTACAGTCCTGCCGACAACGGAACCCTGCAACTTGAACTTGTACCACTACAGCGCGGAGCGTTGACAGGTTTAGTACAGCGATCTGCTCTGGCTCGTTATACATTCATCAATCTTGGATTGAACAACATCGCTTCGCGCAAAAACGGGGTACGCGTTGCCACAGGGTTTGCAGGAAATACCTCAATCTCGAACGACAGGAAGCGCATCGAAGCATCGCTCCAGGTGATCGACACTTTCCTTGAAGATCTCAAGAAACTACCGGGCCTTTCTCCTGACAGAGTTCTGTTTACCGTGGACGGATTCTGCTATCCCGAGGTTGCGCAAGAGGGCGCAGGTACATACTTTGATCGAATGCGCCGAAGCTTCATCAACCGTGCCAGCGATCTTGGATTCGAAGTCATCGATCTGGACCCACGGTTTTGTATTGCACACGATGAGCATTTCGAGTTTCAGATGGACGGACAGTGGAATGAAAACGGCCATCGCATCGCTTACGAGGCCGCGATCAGTTCAAGGTTGTTGTCTGTCGGGCGTTGAGTACAGCACCACACTAAAACGGCGGTGATTGCGACAAAAACGGTAGACGTGACCATCCTGATCATGCCTGTGTTATTTCCCCGCCGCTTTCCAGTACTCATCCCTCAACAGCCGTTTGTACAGCTTGCCGGTAGGATGGCGCGGAAGTTCGGCACGAAAGTCCAGCGTACGTGGGCACTTGATGTGGGACAGGCGCTCACGACAGTAGTCCAGCAATTCCAATGCAAGTTCCGGCGATGCCTTCGCCATGTCACGCGGCTGAACGACCGCCTTCACTTCCTCACCGAAGTCTTCGTTTGGCACACCGAAGACCGCCACATCAACAACTTCAGGATGGTTGATGAGAACGTTTTCAGCCTCCTGAGGGTAAATGTTCACGCCTCCGGAAATGATCATGAAATGCTTGCGGTCAGTGAGGTAGAGAAAACCGTCCGCATCCAGATAACCTACATCACCGAGCGTGCTCCAGCCCTGGGCGTGCCGGGAACCGGCTGTCTTGTCTGGATCGTTGTGATACTCGAAGACACCACCACCGCCGAAGTAGACCGTACCTGATTCACCGGTTGGCACTTCGTTGCCTTCGTCATCGCAGATGTGGGCCTGGCAGTTCAGAGGCTTCCCAACCGTTCCCTTGTGTGCCAGCCATTGCGCTGACGTGCAGTGCACAAAGCCGTTGGCCTCGGTACCGGCGTAGTACTCGAATATGCAAGGCCCCCACCAGGCAATCATCTGTTCCTTGATCGGTATGGGACAGGGTGCAGCGGCATGGATGGCACACTGCAGACTGGAAACGTCATATCTGGCCCGAACCGCAGGATCGAGTTTCAGCATCCGTACGAACATGGTCGGTACCCACTGGCTGTGGGTAGTCCGGTATTGTTCAATGAATTTCAACGCCGTTTCGGCGTCGAAGTGTTCCATCACCACGACCTGCGTGCCGTTACGCAACGCGCCCATGGTGAAGTTCAACGGCGCTGAGTGGTACAGCGGCGCCGGTGAGAGATAGATCGAATGTTCGTTCATGCCCCATAACATGCCGGCCAGATTTGGCACGTCAGCGCCATAGGGGGTTTGTGCGAGTGGCTTTTTTACCCCCTTTGGAAAGCCCGTCGTACCGGAGGAATAGAGCATCGATGCGCCTTCAGCCTGATCTGCAATCGGCTCCTCGGGCATGCCCGCAATCGCCGCCTCCCAGGATTCAAATCCCGGAATCACGCCATCCAGCATGTAGGCCTTCTGCACTACGGGCATCCGGCCCTGCAACCGATCGACGACTTCCTTGCGGGGTAGCGAGGTGATAAACACCCTGGCTTCACAATTGTTGACGATGTACTCCACTTCCTCTGGCTGCAGTCGCCAGGAAATCGCGGTGTAGTACAGCCCCGACCGCTGTGCCGCCCAGGCAATCTGGAAAAAGCGCGGGTGGTTCTCGAGCAGAATGGCGATGTGGTCGCCGCGCTGCAGACCAAGTTTGCGAAACAGTTGCGCGCCCTGGTTGGCCCGCTTTTCGAGCTCGCCGAAGCTGACAGCCATGCCGGTCTCGGCGATGACGTAGGCAACCTTGTCAGGCGTCCGGGCTGCGACCAATCCAGGATGCATCGGTTTCAGACCTCCTTCGCGTCGAGTTCGAGGGAAGCTGAATTCATGCAGAAGCGCAGTCCCGTCGGGTTCGGGCCATCCGGAAACAGGTGCCCGAGGTGTGCATCGCAGGTCGCACAAACTACTTCGATCCTGCGCATGCCGTAGCTCAGGTCATCGCGGGTCGCCACCACGTCCTTGCTGATGGGCTGGTAAAAACTCGGCCAGCCCGAGCCTGAATCGTACTTGGAGTTGGAATCGAACAGAGGGGTGTTGCAGCACTTGCAGTTATAGATGCCGGGTGTCTTGGTATCCCAGTACAAACCCGAAAATGCCCGCTCCGTCGACGAACAGCGGGTGATCTCATATTCCTCTGCACTCAGCTCCGCACGCCATTCGGCCTCACTCTTGACTACCTTGCTCTCGGATACCTTGTTCATGATCGTCCTGCTACCATTCCTGAAGTAAGCAGCTATCTTAAGCCCACCCCCGCAACTGAGCCAATCCAGCCGAGCATTCATGGAAACCACGAATCCAAAAATCACCCCGCTGTCTTCCCGTAAATCGCGGATCTTCGCCAAATCCCGCAAACTGGACAATGTCTGCTATGACATTCGTGGACCGGTGCTGAAGGAAGCCCAGCGGCTTGAGGAAGAAGGCCACAAGGTGCTCAAGCTCAACATCGGCAACCCGGCACCGTTTGGTTTTGAAGCACCGGAAGAAATCCTGCGCGACGTCATCCATCATCTCCCCACGGCCCAGGGTTACTCGGATTCAAAAGGCCTCTACACCGCCCGCAAGGCGGTCATGCAGTACTGTCAGCAGATTGGCATCCAGGGTGTCGACATCGACGACATCTACATCGGCAACGGGGTTTCCGAACTGGTCATGATGTCGCTGCAGGGATTGCTCGACAATGGCGATGAAGTCCTCATCCCGGCACCGGATTTTCCGCTCTGGACCGCTGCGACCACGTTATGCGGCGGTATCGCCCGCCACTACCGGTGCGATGAAGCGTCCGACTGGCAACCCGACCTCGAACATCTGCGTTCACTCATCTCGCCGCGCACCAGGGCAATGGTCATCATCAATCCGAACAATCCCACCGGGGCGGTTTATGAACGCGTCGTGCTGGAGGCCATGCTCGAGATTGCCCGGGAATTTGATCTGGTCGTCCTGTCCGATGAGATCTACGACAAGATCGTTTATGACCATGCGCAACCCATAGCGGTTGGCAGCCTCGCCGACGATCTGCTGGTCCTCACGTTGAATGGTTTGTCGAAAGCCTATCGGGTCGCCGGCTTTCGTACCGGCTGGCTGGTGGTGAGTGGCGCCAGGGAGCGTGCCAGTGACTACATCGAGGGCCTCAACATGCTGGCCAGCCTGCGGCTGTGCAGCAACGTTCCAACCCAGCATGCCATCCAGACTGCGCTCGGCGGCTATCAGAGCATCAATGAATACACCGTACCTGGTGGTCGCTTGTACGAACAACGACTGGTTGCGTGGCGGCTGCTGAACCAGATTCCCGGCGTCTCGTGTTTCAAGCCACGCGGTGCGCTCTACCTGTTCCCGAAGATCGACATCAAACGATTCAACATCACCAATGATGAACAGTTTGTCCTTGATCTGTTGCGAGCAGAAAAGGTACTGGTGGTTCACGGCTCAGGTTTCAGCTATCCCGAGCCGGATCACTTTCGGATCGTGTTCCTGCCCCGTGTCGAAGAGCTGACCGAATCGATTTCGCGCATCGAACGATTCCTGGGTCGGTACCGCCAATAGCAGGTTCCCTGACATGAACCTCAATCTGGATGACTTCTGCAAGGACGTAGCGCGGTCTCTGCAGATCCTTGCATCGGTATTCCCAAGGCCACGGGATATTTTTGTCGAAGATGTCTATGAGGCCGAAGAAACCGATGAATTTGGCATGCACAGCCACCGTTATCTGGCTTGTTTCCAGACCCTGGTCTGGCTGCGCGAAGAAGGATTCATCCGCTACACCCAGACCCTGCGCGCGGATGCCGTGGAACAGGCCGTACTGACTGGCCGTTGCCTTGCATTGCTGATACAGCCCTCTTCGCTTGAGGGCGAGTCCGCGGCCATTGCGATCGAAGCCAATACCTTGTTGCAACGCTTCCGACACGCGCTCGAAGAAGGTTCTTCCACCACGGTACGAATGCTGGTTCTCGACATGATCGCCGACATGACCCGATTTCCGGGGCAGGGTCCGATAATCCAGGGAGCGATGCCCGATCAGGCCATCTGATCGTCAGGCGGGTTCAACGCGGTACAGCAATCGGTCGTCGAAACCACACACCACCTCCCACACGCCGGACAACTGCCGGTCCAGTGCGGAATCACCCGTATCGAGCAGCAGCGGGCGCCCCTCGAGACCGGCAATCTTGCTGCGACTGGCTACCAGTACGATATCGTGGTGGCGGTCCATGCGCGAAAGAACCCGCGCCGATAACTGCTGATTGCCACGCCCGAAGACAATGCCCTGGCGGCGACCAAAACTGATGCTCAGTCGAGGGGATCCCGGAACGGCCAGGAGATTTGCCTCACTGACATCAACCCGCCATGTTCCATCTGGCATGCGCACGTCTACACCCAACAACGTGCCACGCACGCCCAGGCGTTGTTTGATCGCGAGCAGAGTTCCACCGGGACCGAAGATCCACGGCCGGTCCGCATCCTGCGCAACCAGCGCGCAGACGCCCTGCACGATTTCTTCCAGCGCCAGACCTTCGTTTTCCCGGCCACCTATCTTCGTCTGCTGAATGAAGCTGCCGGCCATTGGAATAAGCATTTCCCCATGCCATCGACTTCGTGCAATGCCATCACGTGCGGCATCTTCATCCACATCGCGAACGTCCGCCTGCATGCCGCTCACCAGTTTGCCGCTGACCAGTTGGGCCAGCACTTCTGCAGCGGTCCGAGGCGAGGTGGCAAATACCCCGGAGTGCATCT
>Ga0105050_10005955_pt1 | contig 15399 bp, 13 predicted proteins | sample FRY01_FD_78088 | JGI IMG/M metagenome (GOLD analysis project Ga0105050, IMG submission 78088) | Freshwater microbial communities from Lake Fryxell liftoff mats and glacier meltwater in Antarctica - FRY-01 | ecosystem: Environmental > Aquatic > Freshwater > Ice > Glacier meltwater ... | reverse complement strand
TCTTGCGATCGTGCAGACGTCCGTCTTTCTTCATGGCCGTTTCGGCTCCGAGCAACTCTATGGAGATGACATATTGTAGCCTATATTACTGACCGGTGAGTAAAGCAACTTCCGGTCCGCGCGCCAAGCCGCTACGCCAGTGCTGACCTCAACTTTACAGTTCCCCGTGTGCTCGAGTTCACTTACACCAGCCAGGCACTCGCACCGTGGGCGCGAGATCTTGAATTTGAAGGCTCACTTTTTTCATTCAGTGCTTTATGCCCTGCGGCAGTACGCGCCGCACTGGATGTCTGCTACGGTAAACTCCACGGACTCACCTGCGACGAACTTCGTTACTTTCTCCATCCTGCCGATATCATGGGAGACGACTACCCTTCGGACACCCTGCGCGTGCTAAAGAACCGGGAGCAACGCGAATACGGTGAATATCGCACACGGCGATTGGTGCTGGAGGCTTGGGACAGGCTGGATTACGGAGAGTTGCGCTGATGTTGACCTCGCTGCACATCAAGAATTTCAAAGGTTGGAAGGACACTGGAAACGTCCGATTGGCGCCGTTGACCGTCATCTTTGGTGCCAACAGTGCCGGCAAGAGCAGCCTGGGACACCTGTTGCTCGCGCTCAAACAGACCGTATTGTCTGCGGATAGGAAGCGCCCCATCCAGCTCGGTGGCGACAGTGCGCTGATTGACCTCGGCACCTTTGCCGAGTGTCTGCACAACCACGATCTCAGCCAATCGCTGGAGTTTGAACTCGCCTGGCGGCTGCCCCAGAAGCTTGAAGTGAAGGACCCCGTCAGCGGCGCAAAACATGCCGGCGACAGCTTGAAACTGAAAGTCAGCATGAAAGCGGCTCAGCTTGAGCAACCTCGAATGGAAAAAATCGAGTACACACTCTTTCAGAATGAAAGCACTACTCTGACGGTGAACTTTTCGCGAGACGACAAAGGTAAGTGGGATATCCATTCCTCGAACTACAAGTTCATTCGCAATCAAGGCCGTGCCTGGGCACTGGATGATCCCGACAAGTTCTATCGAATTTCTGATCAAAGCCGTGCCCGCTTCCAGAATGCGGAGTTTCTTTCGGATTTTGCCCTCCAAACGGAGGCCGCGCTGAACAGCGTCTACTACCTTGGTCCGTTGCGCGATCATCCGAGGCGGATTTATTCCTGGTCTGGTGAAACACCGGAGAGTGTCGGACAGCGTGGAGAGTTTGCGGTGGCCGCGATCCTGGCTGCCAGTAATCAGGATCGCACGCTGAATCGTGGTCCCAAACAGAAGACGTTCCGATTCGATGAATTTGTAGCTCGCTGGCTGAAGGACCTCGGCATCATCGAGGATCTGGCGGTCAAGGCCGTGGCTGAAGGACGTAAAGAGTTTGAAGTGCTGGTCAAAACCCACGCGCAGTCCAGCGAAGTGAAGATCACGGATGTTGGATTCGGCGTGTCCCAAGTGCTCCCTGCATTGGTGCAGGCGTTCTATTCGCCACCCGATTCCACGGTCTGGATGGAGCAACCAGAAATCCACCTGCACCCTCAAGTGCAGGCTGAACTCGCGGATGTATTCATCTCAGCTACGCAGGCACGTGAACGTGGAATGAAGCGCAATGTTCAGTTGATTGTGGAAAGTCATTCCGAACACTTTCTGAATCGACTTCAACGACGCGTAGCGGAGGGAACGGTCTCGCCTGATGAAATCGCAGTTTATTTCTGTCGTCGCGCCGGAACGCTGAATGAACTTGAACCACTGCGGCTCAACAGGTTTGGCGAGATCGAAAACTGGCCGGAAAACTTCTTTGGTGATGAGATGGCCGACATTGCAGGTAGAACCCTGGCCGCGATGAACAGCAAGCGTGTGATTGCAGCGAATAGCAAATTCGAATGAAGGCCATCATTGACACCAATGTGTTGTTGGTCGCAAATGAGCAACACGTTGGTGTTTCTGTCGACTGCGTCAGCGAAAGCGTCCGGCGATTGCAAGCGATGCAAACTGCCGGTGTAACGGTGATCGATGACGGTTTCCGGATCCTTGGAGAGTATCAGAACAAGACTCGGCTCAACCCTCCCAAGGGTGTTGGCGATGTCTTTCTGAAATGGCTACTCCGCGAAGCTGGCAAATCACCATCAAGGGTCGAGATGGTAAAGTTGACTGAAACGGCTCCGGATACGTTCGATGAGTTCCCGGATCCAGCCCTGGCCCAGCGATTTGATGCGCAGGACAGGAAGTTTGCAGCGGTCGCTTACGCACATCCTGATAGACCACCCATCTGGCAAGCTTCGGATTGCAAATGGCTGGATTGGTGGCCGGCATTGCGAAAGAGCGGTGTGGAAGTGGAATTTCTCTGCCCGGATGATGCCTGTCAGGCGTATATGAGAAAGTACCCGGACCAACCGGAACCCAGATTGCCACCACCACAGAGATGAACGATTTTTTTCGCTACCCGCAGACTCCGCACCTTGCCTGGTTGGGAGCGGCAGGTCCACGTGAGGACAAAGTGCTGTCCGCCGCGGACGCAGATTACCTGCTTGAGAGAGAGGTAGTGGTGGAGGAAAAACTCGATGGTGCCAACCTCGGTATTTCGCTTGGGCCGGATGGACGTATCGCGGTGCAAAATCGCGGTCAGTATCTCGACAAACCGTACGCAGGACAGTTCACCCGCATGGCTGCCTGGCTCGCACAGCATGACACTGCATTGCGTTCCGTGCTGATGTCGGAATTCGTGCTGTTTGGTGAGTGGTGCGCCGCGCGGCATTCTCTGGACTACATCTCGCTACCAGATTGGTTTCTGCTGTTTGATGTTTATGAGCGCGAGGCAGGTCGATTCTGGAGCACATCGCGTCGAAACTTACTCGCAAAGCAAGCGGGGTTGACGACCGTGCCTGAGGTGTTTCATGGCAAGACTACTACCGCCAGTCTGCAACGATTGGTTGCGACTGGCACCAGCCGTTTTCGACCCGGTGCAATGGAAGGCATCGTCATTCGGCGTGAGTCAGCAAAGTGGTGCGAAGCACGCGCGAAGCTCGTTCGACCAGACTTTATTCAGGGAGTCGGTACTCATTGGAGCAAACGTGCAATTGAATGGAACGGGGTTCAGTTCCAATAGCAGGAAGCCCGCTCGACGGTCTGGATCGCCATACGGCTCCGTCGGTGGCGTATCGATCGTGCCCCTGCAATGAGGATCAACGCAGAGGATGAATCCACTACAAAGCTCGCTGATTGAAAAGGTTGATAACGACTGTGGGTTTGAGCATGCGGTCAGCTCAAATGCTGAAGAGGTGATGTTTGCTTCGGCACGCTATCCCACCTTTAATTTCTGTGGATCTGATCGTCGATGATTTTCAGATGATTCTGCGGGTTGCACCGTCGTCATTGCTGCCTGAATTGCTGAGAAATTTTCCCATGGCAAGAGTGGATTCGGATTCCTTTATTGCGAACTCGGAAGCCGTGTCGGTGGTTTTGTTGCCTCGGGTTGCCAGCCTTTCGCGTGCACTACCCAGTCAAGCGGTGAGCGACTACTTTCACGCGGTGATCGCCGAGTTGGCAAAACTACCATCAAGCATTGTGGGTACGGAGGTTGAGCGCATGGTGTGCCAACGAATAGGTCAGACCATGGTTCGCCAGGCGCTGATGGAATGTGACGCTGCGATGGTGAATCCGCTGCACCTGCCCTATCTTGCTGAGCATCGGGCACGATTGGCGGGAGCGGTCCGGTGACGAGTAGTTGCCGCGGACTAGACCAAGCGAGGTGAGCTCCCGAGCGGAAATTCCGATCAGATTCCAGCTTGAATGGACACACGTCACTGATTGCGAGATCCGGTTTGACGATGCCTGCGACAAAAGGGCAAGACCGAATCAGCGGCTCTCTGCGCTCGCGATCCGTCGACGTGCAGTCTTCTTTTGAGCAGTAACCAGCCGCTTCATCTTTGGATTTATCACGTAAACGCGGGGGTATTCGCCGCCATCCACCGGACAAACCACCCGTGGCAAGAGCACTGGCCATGAGGGATACCTCCACACTGAGGCATCGCTCTCTTCGGGCAACCTTACAGAAAATTCTGCGTGAGATGGTATCGTTGCCAGCGAGTTGTCGAAAATCCGGCAGCGCGCAAAACCTATGGCTCAGACTGAATCCACGCAAGCATGGTGGCTCGTTCATCGGGGGTCATCCCGGTCAGATTGCCGAGCGGCATGTAGCCGCTTGCCAGTGCCGTTCTGATTCGATCGGCCGGAAGGCCAATCGAAGTGCCCGCCAACTGCTCAGGTTGTTCAAACAGCAGGCCTGCCGGAGGGTTTGCAAAACCCGGAAATACGGGTGTCTGTGCATGGCATGGCGTGCAGTGGGTTGTCATGAGCCGGGCGATGTCGGCGCGGTTCTGATGTTCCGGGTTTCCTGCGGCAAGATCTTTTGATGATGTTGCCGGCATGCTGATAAAAACCAGCACGCAGAAGGCCATGGCTGACCCTACCAGCCATCCAGGCTGGTGACTGCCCAGGTTTCTGAGATTGAAAAAGTGACGCGTTGTTGCCGCAGTCAGTGCCAGTGCAACCACAAGCAGCCACGCCATCGATCCGGTGTAAAGAAATGGCGCGTGGTTGCCAAGCATGCAGAACAGAACCGGTAGCGTGAAATAGTTGTTGTGTGTTGAACGAAGTTTCGCCAGCAGAGCCGGGCGCGGGTCCGGATCGACACCTGCCCCGATGGCCGCGATCAATCCTTTTTGAGCGGGAATGATGCCGAGGAAAACGTTGCCCGCCATGATGGTCGCGAGGGCGGCGCCCACATGCAGCATGGCTGCGCGTGGGGTGAACAGCTGCCAGGCAAGCCAGCTGGCCACGGTCATGACGACAGTGATCAGGAACGCAAAAACAAGGGGCCGATTCTGCGCAGGGGAGCGAATGGTCGCCTCATACAGCCCCAGTATGATCAGCAGATACAGGATGCTGGCCGTGATGGCAGCCACCGGAGTCTGCACCCAGGTTTCGGCACCAATGAGATAGCCCTGCGCGCGAACGTAATAGATGACCACCAGCAGTGCGCTGCCTGAAAGCCAGGTGGTGTAGGCTTCCCACTTGAACCAGTGCAGAGTCTCAGGCATGCGTTCTGGCGCGAGGTGATACTTGCCAACTTCGTAGATGCCGCCGCCATGGATCGCCCACAATTCACCTTTCAGACCCCGCGCAGCCTTCTCCTGGGAGGCAGGCACCAGACTCTGATCCAGCCAGATGAAATAGAAGGAGGCACCAATCCACGCGATCCCTGCGATCACATGAATCCATCGCACCAGAAACGCCAGCCACTCCAGCAGTTGGCCTTCCATCAACTGCCTCGATAGGTGCTGTAACCAAACTGGTTCAGCAGCAGTGGAACGTGATAGTGAAACTGGTTGGCCAGTACCGAAAAGTGAATGGTGATGGTCGGATAAAAACTGTCCTTCGAGTGACTTCGATACCATTCCCCGCAATGGAACAGCAGTTGGTAGTTGCCGGGTTCCAGTTGGACGTCGGGATTCCAGCTTCGGATTCGACCATCCGTGTCCGTTGAACCTGAGGCGATTGGGACGGAATCCACGCCCCACAGCAGTTCGACGCTGACACCGTTTGCAGGACTACCGCTACCCAACTCGAGGATGTGCGTGCTGAGTGTGGCAAAGGTCATGGTCCGCGCCGTCCGTTCATAACCGTGACCCACGTGTGCATGAACCTGTCATGAAACCCGGTCAATCCTGCGCTCCGAAAGCTGATTTGATCTTAACCAGGCAAGTAGTCGCAGGTTGGTGATCGCCGCATGTTCCTGCGCAGCGGTCACCCGTTCTTCTTCTGTACTCCTGCCGATCCGACTGCGCAAAACAATCAATATCTCCTCCGCCGATTTGCCTGTTGCACAGATGATGAAGATAAAGCCGTGTCGAGCCAGATAGTCATGATTCAGTCTGGCCAGTTCCTCAAGCACCGCTGTCGAAGAGCGCATCACTTGTCCCTGTTCACTGATGGCCCGGTTGTCGAAACGCTGGCGAAGGTGTTCTACATCGCCAATCAGCGGATGACCGGCGAAGGCCGCGAGCCACTGGACTGTGGTTGCCTGTGACCACACCTGTCGGCCTGCTGCTTCGATCTGCTCAAGATCTGCAAACGGTCGCGACTCCAGCATCCGGTCAGCCCACCAGTCACAGTAACTGCAACCCGATAGAAGAGTGCGGGCTTCCTTGTCATCAATGAGGTTCAAAGCCTCCACGGCCAGCCGATGTGTTGACGACAAGCCGGTACCTGAATCCTGTGGCTCAATCGGGTGCATTGGTCGACACCTCCTGCAGCAGGCTGGATCGAATCTGACGCCAGCGCAGTGATGCAGGCTGGCTGGCAAGTACTGATCTGCGTTGCCGTTCCTGCAGCAGTAGTGCAGCCACTGAGATGGCCACTGCCATGGGTTCCTTGCCCGGCACATTCTCCAGACCAACCGGACATTGCACTGCGGCAGTTCGATCCGCTGATACACCGTCCTGACGCAGTCGTTCGGTGAAGCGTTGCCATTTGGTCGCGGAGCCGATCATGCCGATAAAAGCAATCGGGCTTCGATCCAGCAGCGCCTTGATCAATCGGTAGTCGAGCAGGTGATCGTGGGTCATCACCAGCGCAAAACTGTTGGCTTCCAGACCCGCTATGGCGTTTTCGGGGGTCTGAAGGCACAGTTTTTCAACGTCAGCCTTGACGCCGGCAAGCTGCGCTTCGCGGTTGTCGATCAGCGTTACGGGAATCGAGAGATCGTGCAGCAGTGTGGCGAGTCGCTCAGCGACGTGGCCTGCACCAAAAATGGTGACCGGGATGCTGTTCAGACCAAACGACTCCAGTAATACCGTCATACTGCCACCACAACATTGCAGCGCCGCCGCAGCCAGTGGAAAGTGGGTAATTTCCTGGATGTTGGTTGCACCTGCCAGGAGTTCGTGTGCCCGCATGATCACCAGTTGCTCGAGCTGACCGCCACCGATGCTGTCGAAAGTCTCCTGCCTGGTGATGACCATCTTGGCACCGTGACCACGTGGTGTTGAGCCACTTGTCGCAAGTACCGTTGCCAGCACAAATGGTCTTCCTTGCCGGGAGCAGTGATTGATGGCCTGTTGCCAGTGCATGGTCATTGCCGATCCTCCGCGGCGTGCAGACGGGCGTCCTGAACCGCCCAATAGACCTGTTCCGGGGTCGCCGGCACAGGCAGCGTGGGCAGGTAGCGGCGCAAACGAGTGTCGGCAGCGCTGGCACAGGCGTCCCGAAGCGCGCACCACACGGAGATGGCCAGCATCACTGGCGGTTCGCCCACTGCTTTTGATCGGTGTATCGATTCGACGGTGTTGGGTCGGTCAAAAAAGTCGACGTTCAGCACGGTGGGAATATCATGGGCAGTAGGAATCTTGTACGTGGCAGGGCTCGCCGAGGTGATTCGACCCTGTGCGTCCCAAAGCAGTTCTTCACAAGTGAGCCAGCCGAGCCCCTGGGCAAAACCGCCTTCGATCTGCCCCATGTCAACCGCCGGATTCAGAGAATTGCCAACGTCCTGAAGGATTTCGGTACGCAATACCCGGTATTCGCCAGTGCGCGTGTCGATGACCACCTCACTCGCTGCAGCACCATGGGCAAAGTAGTAGAAAGGATGGCCGCGCCCGAGCTGCTTGTCGAAGTGGATATCCGGAGTACGGTAAAAACCTGTCGCCGATAGCGGCGTGCGAGCGCGCCAGGCACGCTCGATGAACTCATGAAACGGCATGGATGATTGGCCATCGCCAACCATGTCATCGGCGAACCGGATCGCGGATGCCTGCCAACCCAGCACCTGCTCTGCAAACGCGCGCAAGCCCTGTTGTATCTTTGTACAGGCGTCCAGCGCCGCCAGGGCGTTCATGTCGGTGCCCGTAGAGGCGGCCGTCGGTGATCCGTTGGGTACCTTGTCAGTGCGTGTGCCGCTATTGCGAACCTGTTGCAACGACACTCCGAATGCACCAGCCACCACCTGCGCGATCTTGGTGTAGAGGCCCTGTCCCATCTCGGTACCCGCATGGGACAGCTCGATACTGCCATCGACAAAGATGCTGACCAGCGCACCGGCCTGGTTCAGGTGTGTGGTGGTGAATGAAATGCCGAACTGTACCGGGGTAAGTGCCAGGCCTTTTTTCAGTGGACCGTCCGTCAGATTGAACTCGGCAACCGCCTTGCGCCACGACGCATATCCCACCCGCTGTTCGAGTGTTTCCAGCAGTTCGAGCATCACATGCTGATTGATCTTCTGGCCATAAGGTGTTTCGTCGGCCCCGGGTGCATAGAGATTCCGCTTGCGAAGCACCAGCGGATCCACACCGATTCTGGCGGCGATTTCGTCCATGGTGGCTTCTGCGGTCACCATGCCCTGTGGCCCCCCAAAACCGCGGAAGGCAGTATTGGACACAGTGTGGGTCCGACAGCGGTGTCCGGTGATGCTGGTGTGGGGAACGTAATACGCGTTGGTGGCGTGGAACATGGCGCGATCAACAATACCGTCAGAGAGATCCGGTGAGTATCCACACATCCCCGACAGCTCAATTTCAGCAGCTTCAAGCATCCCGTCACGCGTGAAGCCGATGCGGTATCGATTGTGAAAATCGTGTCGCTTCCCGGTCTGTACCATGTCATCGGCCCGGGGCATGCGGTACTTGACGGTTCGCTTCTGGCGAACGGCGAACAACGCGGCCATGCAGGCGAGCGACGCTGCCTGACTTTCCTTGCCGCCAAATCCGCCGCCCATGCGACGACATTCAACCTGTATGCGGTGCATCGGCACACCGAGTACCCGGGCCACCAGCTCCTGCACTTCGTGCGGATGCTGGGTGGCGCAGTGGACCAGCACACCGCCGTCTTCGCCGGGTATGGCCAGGCTGACCTGGCCTTCAAGATAGAAGTGCTCCTGACCTCTTACCAGCAGGCTGCCTTCCAGAACCTGTTCGGAGCGCAGCAGCGCAGCGGCGGCATCCCCGCGCCGCCATGTACGTGAGGGCAGTACAAAGTCCGCGGCTTGCAGTGCAGCGGTGGCATCAAGCAGTGCCGGAAGCGTTGAATATTCAACTTCCGCCAGCATCGACGCTTGTTTGGCAATCGCCAGGGAGCGAGCGGCCACCGCGAACAATGGCTGACCGATGTAGCTGATTTCACGATCCGCAAACAGCGGATCGCCCGGAAAAATGGCACCGATATCAGATTCACCCGGTATATCCGCGGCGGCAATGACATCGATCACACCGGGATAACTGCGGACGCGGGTGAGATCCAGTCGGGAGAGGATGCCATGGGCAACCGGACTCATGCCGGTGGCAACGTGCAGGCAATCTTCAGGTACCGGGATGTCATCGACATAGAGCGCACGACCATTGACATGGCGGGTAGCCGATTCATGCGGAACTGCCTGACCAGTGGGGCCGGACTTTTGCAGTACCGCCTTGGTAACCGAAGAGGGTGCGCCGTTGAAACTCATGCCGGGCGCACCGCGAGGAGATCCGCATCGCCGTAGCCAGCAGCGACCGCGAGGGCTTTCTGCAGCAGGGCTACCGCCATCGCGGATCGATAGGCTGCACTGGCGCGGACATCGGAGATCGGCTTGACCACTCCACCCAGCGCTTCCAGCAGCCTGGTGGAAGGTGCCTGCCCCGGAAGGAAACTGTCAGGCGCATGACCGAGCAGCATGGCTTCCACCGTGGGCACGCGCAGGGGAGTGGCTGCGACGCCACCATACGCTACCCGTGCATGGCAGATGCGGCCATCGTCGATCTGGAAGTAAAACGCACCCAGTACACTTGAGATGTCATCTTCGTGTCGTTTGGTGATCTTGAAGACCTGCAGTGCGGACCAGTCGACCGGCAGGGGTATCTCCACCGCCTGCACATACTGTCCGCGGCCGAGCGCCGTTTTTCGGTAGGCTTCGTGAAAGGCTTCCATCGGCAGACGTGTGGTGGTTCCGGATACACTGCCGATGTGGACCAGCGCGCCGAGGGCGAGGAGCACCGGTGGCCAATCCGCAATGGGAGAACCATTCGCAAGGTTGCCACCCAGGCTGCCACGATGACGGATCTGTGGCGATGCAAATCGATCCAGCATGCCGATGATCGCGGCGCACGGAATGAGTCCATGGCGGGCGAACAGCGACTCCAGTCGTTCGTGGGTGACCGCCGCACCAATCGTGAGCGCGTCCTGCGTCAACTCCGTGCGGCTCAGTGTGTCGACACGCGAGATATCGATGACTTTTTCGAAACGGTGATACTGCTGGGTCACTTCCAGCCACAGGTCTGTACCACCGGCAACGATTCGCGCGGGCCGGTCAGCATCTTCTGCCAGCAGCCCTTGCAGTTCACTTTCAGTCGCCGGCTGAAAGTAGCGTGTCTGCAAGCCTGGCTTGACGCTGTGTGTACTGATTTCCCGCAGTACGGTGGCCGCCTGTTCCAGGACGGCGATGGGAGTGGCGGTCGACGACAGGGCCTGAACACCTGCGTCGAGAATGCTGCGATAGCCGGTGCAACGGCACAGATTGCCACCCAGTGCAGGTCGCAAGGATTCAGCCGTCACTGCGGGCGATGCTGAGGGGTCAGCCGGTGTTGTACGAAGTGACAGTCCAACCATGCTCATGACAAAACCTGGCGTGCAAAATCCGCACTGCGAACCATGCTGTTCGACCATGGCCCTCTGTACCGCATGCGGGCAGGTGTCGTTTCCCACTCCCTCGACGGTAAGAACCTGCGTGCCGTGCAGAGCTGCCAATGGAGTAATACAACTGTTGAGTGTTCGATAGACCACAGCGCCGGTCTCGATGGACTGTGTCTGACTGCGTGCTGGTTCCTGCAGATAACCGACGACGATGGTGCAGGCACCACAATCTCCGGATGCACACCCCTCCTTGGTGCCGGTGAGGCGCATGGTGTTGCGCAGGTAGTCGAGCAACGTGGTACCCGGTTCGATGTCGCCTGGTGCGACCCGGGAATCATTGATGCGTAGTTCGAGCATGGTGGTACGTTACACGTTGTTCCAGCGCGGATTATTCATGAAGATTCGTCGCCGGTGACAAGTCGCGGGAAAATACTGCGTGGCGAGCACACCAGGAGGGAGCACGCGCGCTGGTTTCCTGCAGATCTGCAACCTCAGCAGAACGTTCATGAATGGTCTGCGCCATATCCGCGCCATATCCGCACCATATCTGCGCCATAAGTGTGGCCATGTGTGTCTCATCTACCCGGATCGGCTGCCATGCCTTGCCTTTTGTGAATTCTGATCAATGCAAGATTCTGGCCACAACCTCTGGCAACTCATTTGGTACCACCGGCCGACGTGGGTTTGATGGTTGCTTCTGATCGAGGAAGGGGAAAAAGGAGAGGGAAAAAGGAGAGCGATGAAGGCAAGGGCAGGAGGAAAGAAGTACAGAAAAACTGAAAGAGGTACGGGAAGTGAACAGGGTAGATAGTCGGCACGCAGTGACAACAACATCGTGCAACGGGGCCGACTCCCTGACGGCTCCCCTTAGTCTTTTCTGCAGTGCAAGTCCCCCAGTCTGGTGGCGAATTGCGCGATTGATGGCGAGAAAACTGCCTGGAAGAACAGAACCCGTCGGTAACAAACATTCCCTGCTTTTCCTACCAGTTGCTTCTGCGCCTTTCAGATCGTCACGAGATGAATGTCGCGTGCTTTTTTCACCGATGCGACGGAAATCGAGCGGTCAAACCTGACCAGTCGCCCTTCACGATGCACTGCAAGCGCAAGGAGATACACGTCGGTAAGTTGTCTGGACCCGAGCACGTGGCGCCATTCGATGCGCTCCGGTTCGAAGAGGCTGATATCGTCCGGCCAGAATTCGTGCCAAGAAGTTCCTGTAGCCATCTGGATACGTGACGCGATTTGTGCCGGGGGCTCGTACCCGGGATAGCTCGATTGCGAGAGGATTCGAATACAGCCGTTCTGGGTCAAAGGGCAGGACGCCCATCCGTCCTCAATGTGCGCTTCTATCCACGAGCGGGCGCGCAGGTGATGAATATGGGCTGTGTCGAGTAACGCGATCAGTACGTTCACGTCGAACAGCGAACGCATCAGATGCCTTCCTGCTCACGCAATCGCTCAATGGTCTCCTCGGTCACGACCCGGTTCCCGGCAGGCATTGGCTGGAACCCATAAAAAGACTCCGGCTCGTGGACTGACCGTGCCTGAGAGGACGAAGCCTGGGTCAAGGTACGTCGCGCCAGCGCCGAAATCACCGCACCGGCCGTCTTTCGTTCTTTGCGGGCGATTTCTTTTGCGGCGCTCAGGATGTCGTCGTCGATATCGAGTGTGGTGCGCATTTGTTCTGTGACCTTGCATCTGATGCGATGATGATATTGCATCAATGATTTGTGGGCAATCGATGCTGCCTGCGAGGTTGAGTTTTGTAGGCAGTTTTGTAGGCGGACACACCTCGGAGTTTGAGACTGAAAGAGATTTGCGAGTAGGCCACCATGCGCGGACAGGAGGCTGTCGGTCAAAGGTCTGTCTGTCCAAGTCAAAACCCACCCTGGATCACAGTCTGCAATCAGGGCGGGAATTGAGGGGGGTACCTCTGACGCCAACGTGGGCTTGAATGTTGCTTCTCTGCTGGCGGGGAGGACTGGAGGACATGCGGGAATAAGCACTTGAGGAAACGACGATAGCGCAGTCCGAACGATCTGAATGAACGCAGGACGTCGTGCTGCCCTCTGAAACCAGAAGGGAATTGGAAAGAAAACCGTGAAGCAAACAGGGCAAGAGTCGGCAAGGAGTCATGAAATGAGCGACGCCAACGTCATCGCTCCCGGCTTGGAAAGACTCTGGATACGCGATCCGCTGGTATTGTTCGATCCCGTCCACGAGGAGCAGGACGCCAGTCGAGGCCTGGTCGTTGCGGGTGGCCGTATCGTCGAACGTGTTGCGGCGGGCAGTACGCCCCGATGTGACCGGATATTGGATGCCGGGGATCTGGTGCTGTTACCCGGTCTGATCAATACCCATCATCATTTTTACCAGACCCTCACCCGTGCCTTTCGGCACGCACTGGACAAACCGTTGTTCCCATGGCTGCAATCGTTGTATCCGGTCTGGCAGGGTCTGACCCCTTCGATGATCGAAGTCTCAACCGAAGTGGCGCTGACGGAATTGTTGCTCAGCGGCTGTACGACATCCGTCGATCATCATTATGTGTTCAATCAGCAGATTCCGGATGCCATTGACCGGCAGTGTGTGGCTGCAGAGCGGGTGGGAATCCGTGTCGTGCTGACCCGCGGCAGTATGTGTCTGGGTCAGTCTGCAGGCGGTTTGCCTCCGGATTCCGTGGTCGAAACGCATGATGCGATCCTTCGCGACAGCGAACGATTGATCAACTCCCGCCACGACCCTGGCGAGGCTGCCCTGTGCCAGATCGCGCTGGCACCGTGCTCGCCCTTTTCGGTGACCCCGGAGTTGATGCGCGATACCGCGGTGCTTGCTTCGCAGACCGGTACGCTGCTGCACACCCATCTGGCAGAAACGATGGATGAAAACCGGTTCTGCGAAGAAAAATTCGGCAGGCGTCCCCTGGATCTGCTGGAAGAGGCCGGTTGGTTGGGTGGAGCGACCTGGCTGGCGCATGGCATTCACTTTCGGCCCGACGAAATCAGTCGACTCGCAGCCGCCGGCACGGCCATCAGTCACTGCCCCTCGTCCAACATGATTCTGGGTTCAGGTATCTGCGCGGTCGCAGAATTGGAGGCTGCCGGTGTGGTGGTCGGACTGGGGGTTGATGGTTCGGCTTCCAACGACGCATCAAACCTTGTTCAGGAAGCCCGGCAGGCCCTGCTGCTTGCCCGATTGAACTCTGGCAGTACAACCATGGCATCACACCGTGACGTGCTGCGCATGGCGACGGTGGCGGGTGCCAGGCTGTTGCACCGGCCCCAACTGGGTCACCTGGGTGTTGGCGCACTGGCCGATCTGGCGTTGTTTGATCTGAACGAGCTGCGCTTTTCCGGCAGCGATGATCCGCTGGCGGCGTTGTTGCTGTGCGGTGCGTACCGGGCTCGTCACGTGATGGTTGCAGGCGAGTGGCGGGTGGTTGATGGGGAGATCAGGGATCGGGATATCGCGGAGCTTGGGTCGAGACATCGCCAGCTGGCCCGTGCGCTACTTTTGGCGAACAGCTGATTTGCCGCTATTCCTGCAGACCAGGTGTACTGCAGACCCGGTGGACAGCACGACAACTCAGCGATGTCCTGGACAGGTTGCCAGAGTGGTGTTCATCCGGCTGTCAACGCGCATGCCGGACATACTCGTCGAGTTTTGCCAGCAGACTGCGACGTACGCTGTCCTTTGCCCAACAGCCCTCGAATGCGTTTCGGGTGAGCTGAACCAGTTGTTCCTCGGAAAACCCCGCCTCATCCCTTAACGCGAGGAGATTCTCGGTCATGTAGCCTGCGAAGTAGGCGGGGTCGTCCGAATTGATCGTTACTTTTGCGCCAGCCTCGAGAAATTTGCGAATGGCATCGCCTGTCAGATCCTGGGTCACAAACCGATTGGATATGGGGCAGACAGTCAGTACCAGCTGACGGGCAACGATGTCACGGAGCAACGACGGATCCTCCAGCGCATTCACGCCGTGATCGATACGATCCACGTGGATCAGATCCAGGCATTCCCGGAGGTTCTGCAGGGTGTCCTGCTGGTTGACGTCACAGTGCATGGTCAGCAGGAACCCTTCCGTACGCGCCCGTTTGAACACGTCGGCAAATTTCCCTGGTGGATTATTGAACTCGTCTGAATCCAGTCCCACACCAACCAGCCAGTCGCGGTAAGGCAGAGCCAGTTCGAGATGTTCCGCTGCCGATTCAGCGCTCATGTCACGCAGGAAACACAGGATGAGATTGGATTGCACCCCCAGTTGTGCCCAGGCGTCCTGTTGCGCGCGATGGATGCCTTCGATCACCGTCTGGAATGCAACCCCACGACGGGTATGGGCCTGCGGGTCGAAAAACGGCTCGACGTAAACCACGTTCTGCGCCGCAGCGCGCTGGAAGTAGTGGTACGCAAGATCATAAAAATCCTGTTCGTGCCGGAGCACATCCATGCCCATGTAGTACATGCGCAGAAACGAAGGGAGATCGTGAAACGTATAGGCCGTCCGCATCGCGGACGGGGAATCGTAGGGCAGTTCGATGCCGTTGCGCTGCGCGAGTTCGAACGCGTGTTCGGGCTCGAGTGTCCCCTCGAGATGAACGTGCAGTTCTGCCTTGGGTAAGCCTTCGATGAATGACATCATGATTTTCCGTTGCACCTGATACCTGATAGATGACTCATCAACCGGTTCCTGCTGGTTGATCGGGTCGGAACGTGCCGCGTGCTGCACATTTTTCCAGGCATTGCATGC
>Ga0105050_10005953_pt1 | contig 15400 bp, 10 predicted proteins | sample FRY01_FD_78088 | JGI IMG/M metagenome (GOLD analysis project Ga0105050, IMG submission 78088) | Freshwater microbial communities from Lake Fryxell liftoff mats and glacier meltwater in Antarctica - FRY-01 | ecosystem: Environmental > Aquatic > Freshwater > Ice > Glacier meltwater ... | reverse complement strand
CATGTGGCAGTACTAGGTTGCCATTTTCAGTTTCTAATGTGGTGGTTATCACATCTTCATTTATATAATCGTATTGATAACCAGATAAACTGCCGGGGTTGATAGGTTTTGGTCTTCCACAGTGTGGACACTTACTTTCGTCATAAAAATAGGACGGAAATATACCTGGCATATCCGGCGTATAATTAGGATCCATTCTTCTGGGCGGAACAAGATTGGGGGCATCGTCACCATAATACAAAAGCACGTCTGCCACAAAATTTCCCTGTCGCAACATATAGGAGCTTCTTGCTATATAATCCATAAAAGGGCGCGCCATTTCCCACCAAGTAGCATTGACATTAATATGCTCACCTGCGTGGTACACAAATCCGGGCTGGCCAGCTATTGCCGGATTATGGGAAAAGGTGTGAAAAACGATTTGATTCAGGCCCTCGCAGAAAGCAATATCTATAAGCTGCTTGAAGTCAGTTGGCCCGTGTTGCCAATGATTCCAACCTGTGAGTGATTCGGCAGCCACTACGTTCTTCCCGTAAATATGAGCGGCACTTGAAGCTTCTTTGGTTACCCAGTGCCGCTGCCGGTTCCAGAATTCCCCCATGGGAATGTGTGAGTTACCCAGAGCTTTCAGCGGATCTACACGTGGATGTCCACCATGTCCTGCTTCCACCAGCATCTCCACACCATGCTTTTCTGCAATTTCTACCGACTGCGCAAAATGATTTGCTATCATCATATCGCTCACGAGCCGGCGGTAGTCTCCCAAAAACCGCTCAACCAATTGTGTGTCTTGACTGGTATACCCTTGCAGCAAAGGGAGATAGGGCAAGGGATCGTATTCGTATTTCAACTGGAAGGCTTCCACAAAAGATGGTGTCCAGTCAGTCGCAGGCCACACCTCATAACTGTCCAGCATGAAAAATTTTAGATGGCGATCGGAAGTCTGAATGGGTGAGAGCTTTTGGAAAATACTATCGAAATATTTTTTTGTTGCGGATTTGCTCAAATGGTCAATAATTAATCCGCTGGAGTTAGGGCTGGGAACCACCAAATTTTGGCCGGTATTGCTCATAAAAAAGAAAAGGATATCCCAGCTACCTTCGGGCACCTCCCAATCTAAATATTGACCCTCTTTTATAAACTCATCCAGTGGTATGAGTCTATCATTCCTGTAATCAATGGTTTTCTCCTCGCTGTGTGGAACTGCCATTGTGCTTAACAATGTAAATTGTGTAGCTGATTCCCTTTTACTTTCCGGTAGTGAAATGAGAATTTTTTGCTTGGAAGGGCCTTTTACAGTTTGGCTAGAACTTGTCAGCTCCTTAGAAGCATCTGCCTCAGCTACCCATGGTCCACCGGCATTCCAACTGCTAGACGCCACCCAGCCTAGATCAAGATCCAGTTCTTCAGCAGTAATCAGGGCCTTTGAAAAGTATTTTAGAGACTCCTCTCCTAACATGGCAGGACCTTCCGGGATGAGCTTTTTGGAATCCAATAGCGCCCCCAAGTCCCAAATCAAGGCGCCCCTCATCCCCTTGCTTTTCATTTGCTCGAGTTCGTACACCAATTGCGTGGTATCCACGTACCCATTGAGCCAAGTCCATAAAGCAAGCGGTCTATATTCCTTTGACGGGTTAAAAAATTCTTCTTCTGAAAGAGAAGTTACCGATTTATCTTCGGATGGTGTACAGGCTGTGTATGAACCAAGAAGGACTACTATTACCAGAAGCTGAGTAAATACACCTTTGCTTAAAAACCTAAAATCGCTTGTATACACCTTTGATATTTTGCAAACCAACCTATTATTACTTAAATGGATTTATTCGAAAGAGATAAAATTAGACCTAAGTATCTGCTAAATCTTACACGATTTTAACCAAAAGGCATGGTATTTTAACATTACCTTTTTAAACAAAAGGAAACCGCAATTTTTGCTGATAGCCAAACGAAAGATTGTCAAAATTGAATTATGCAATATAATTAGGAATTAATCTCCGAAACTATCCTACTAGGACATTATCCGTCAGAAAGTATTTTATTCCTCAAGAAACCTTTCTTGAAAGTTGCCTGACAGTGAATCACGGGTTTTCTTCATTTCCCGTAGAAGCAGGCCTTTCAATCTCTTGGTGATTTCTTTATACCCTGGATCATTAATTAAGTTGTTTAGTCCATCCGGATCCACACTAAAATCATACAGCTCCTCAGGAACCCGATAAACATACATGTCCAAGCGTTTGTCAATATCTTCGTCGGAAGTAGCTGCCTCCTTCATTGCAGCATAAGTCCTTCCACTGGAGGCATCCCCTCGGATTTGGTGCTTTCCATCGCTCCAAAAATTCACGATATACCCATAATCACCTTCCTGAACGCAGCGCATGGAATAGTCTGTACCGGCATAAGTCCTGTGGAATTCGGTAAATACACTTTTCCTATTTTTTTGGGATTTCCCTTGGAGCAAAGGAAGAAAAGAAGAACCATCCATGGCGGGGAGTTCGGGTAAATGAAGGGCATGAAGGATAGTAGGCATGAAATCTATACCTGAGATAAAATGGGTACTGTCCACCTTTCCTTCCGAAATTTGGTCGGGCCAACTTACAATCCATGGAGTCTTGTTACTATTTAGGTAACAATTCGACTTGGCAAAAGGAAATGACATCCCATTGTCACTTAAAAACATCACCATTGTATTATCTCCAAGTCCGGAATCCTCTAGTGCTCTCATGATCGCACCTACAGTTTGATCCAGCCGGTACACCGAGGTATAGTACTCTGCTATCTCTAATCTGACTTCTGGCAGGTCAGGCAGAAAAGCAGGAACAGTTACTTCTTCGGGTGTAATTTTTCTAGTAAAAACAGGAAGGTCTTCCCCCCAACTCTTTCTTTCCTGGTCACTGTCGGCAAAAGGACGATGAGGATCATGGCTATTCGCCATCAGAAAAAAAGGTTTACCTTCCTTTTTGGATTTTCTGAAAAATTCTAAGGCGTATGAATAGTATAAATCGGGATCTCTTCCTATTCCTAAACCTGAAGCAAGATCTCCTTCCCTTATGTAATAATCCCAAAAAAACTTTTTGACAGGTTTAAGATGTATCTCTTTTCCCAATATACCATTCAGATATCCTGCGCTATTGAGTTGCTCCTGTAAGGTAGTGACGGCTTCATCAATAGGGTTAAAGCCAGGTGCTCCGTTGGTATGAGGATACCTGCCTGTCAAAATGGATTGGCGGGATGGCTGACATACCGCAATATTGACGAATGCATTATTGAAACGAATGCCCCTCTGCGCGAGTAAGTCAATATTAGGGGTGATATTTTCTATATCATTACCGTAGCAACCTAATGAATTGTAATTAAGATCATCGGCAGTGATCAATAAAACATTTGTTGGGAAGTATTCAGTTTGACTTTTTTCAGCCGAATTACATCCAGCATAAATCACCAAACTGACTAACAGCAATAAGCAAATGTTGATTTTCGACTTTTTATACATCCTTGATTTCATTTTCTTTTCGCAATTGGTAAGCACCTATAAATGGATAGAAGTGCTATTTCTTAGTATTCGTATTCTCCTTAATTTGATATCTGCCCCTTCACTATCATAAAGGTTTATCTAAGCAGTAGAAAATATCCACCAGTATATATTGTCAACACAATTCCTAAGGTATGGCTACAAAGGCCACTACCATAATTTTTTAAGGTCTAAATGAACGGTATACCAATCCCCCAATTAGCATTGAGATAGGAAAACCCAAAAAACACTTGGAATTTATAAACCCCAGTTGTTTAGCCGAAATACCAAATTCCTCAGCCAATTGAGGTAAAATTCCTGCCCGTATGGAAAATGAAAAGGCAGCGATAATAAGTGCAAAGCAACTCCCGTTAAATAAGGCTGTTTTGTTTATGTTTTCATTTATAGGTATTAGGTTTAGCCGGTTACTGATTCTTTCAACCAATGATTCTAAGTAATTTAAAGAAAAAGTGCGGGGTATTGGAGGCAGATAAAACGCCAATCACCTTTTTAAAGAGTTTGAATAAACGATTTTGTCACTTGTTTTTCCAATCTTATATGGTCAATGATTTGAACTCCCTTGTGAGATCGGTCAGGGATTGTTCAACACCCATTCTTTCCAAAGAGGATGCTCCCACAAATCCATGCACTTTGGTTTTGTCCAAGATTATCCGCACGTCATCCGGTGTATTGATCGGACCCCCATGTGCTAAAAAGAATGTGTTTGGGTTTACCTTTTTGGCTGCTTCAATGATGCTGTTTGTTCTTTCTATGGCATCATCCATTGTGCAGGAGGCACCTGTTACACCAATTGATCCGCCCACGGTTGTTCCTACATGGGTAATAATTGCATCGGCACCCGCCTCAGCCATCTGTGCCGCTTCCTCGGGTTTGGCGACATATACAATGGAAAACAAATCCATTTTGTTGGCAATTCTGACCATTTCGACCTCCTTGTCAAATCCCATCCCCGTTTCCTCCAGCACCTGTCTGAAATGACCGTCCACGATGCAGTGAGTAGGAAAATTATTGATCCCGGAAAAGCCCATTTCCTTCACCTTCAACAGGTGGTGCCAGATTCTTCGGCGAGGATCCGAACCGTGTACTCCACAAATGACTGGAATCTCCTCCACCACCGGCAACACCTCAAATTCCCCGATTTCCATGGCTACCGCATTAGCATCACCATAGGCCAATAGGCCGGCGGCCGATCCATGTCCCGACATCCGGAAGCGGCCTGAATTATAGATAATAATCAGGTCCGCACCACCTTTTTCAATGAATTTGGCGCTGATACCGGTTCCTGCTCCGGCAGCAATTATGGCTTTTTTTTCGTCAATCACTTTTTGCAACCTGTCTCTTACTTCTTGTCTTGTATAAGGGTTTCCCTTGCCTGTCCATGGATTAGCCATAACTGTATTTTGATTTGATTTGTGATGATTTTTTATATTTCTGAACAAAATTTATTTTAGCCTTCTTAATTTTTGTTTTTCAATATTCTCCAACAAAACCTTAACCGCAGATTCGGAAAATAATTTTTCGTTGATATGGGTATCCACTTCCAGCACTTTCACATGGTCCTTCAGGTGTTGTTTCAAGGAATCAAATAGAATCCGGTTGATTTGAGGTTGATGAAATATGCCTCCTTCCGCATCGATTTGGGAAAGGCCCTTGAGGGGCAGCAAAACGGTCACCGGTACGGTCGAACTGTTTAACTTTTCAGCTATCATTTTTGCCAATTGTATGTTTTCCTGACCATCGGTTCTCATCAGGGTGACATCCGGGGCCCAGCTGTAAAGCTGCCTCTCTTTATATTTCCCTGGAATTGTATCCAAGTGCGCAAAATTGACCATATCCAGACAACCCGGCACTACCACCTGGGGGATCCCCATTTCAACGGCAGCCGTAAGGCGCCCGGGACCTGCACTACATATCCCGCCACATAGTTCATCGGCCAGCTCCGTGGTCGTGATGTCCAGTACCCCGTCAAAGCAGCCTTCCCGGATCAGAGTTTCCATTACATTTCCACCCAGCCCGTTGGCATGGAAGGCTAAGACTTCATACCCTTTAGCTTCCAAAAGTTTTGTGCATTGGTCCACGCATGCGGTGGTGTTGCCAAACATGCTGATGGCAACGGTGCCAAGGACTTTTTCATCCGCTTCAAGCTGCACTTTGGCCATTCCGGAAACAGCAGCGGCAGCGTTCCGCATAATGGGCCGGCTGATCCTGTTCAGCCCAGCGACATCCACCACTGATGGCATGAGGAATATATCCTTCATGCCCACCTGACGGGTGACATCCTTGGCTGCCAGTGTGGAGATACAGATTTTGGGAAATCCAAGGGGCAATGCCTGCATGGCTGCGAGGGCTATATAAGTGCCTCCTCCCCCTCCCATTCCAATAACTGCCTTTATTTCTCCCTGTATGAATAATTCGGCAACCAATTTCCTCGCACCTCTTCCCATTACTTCAACCGCAAAGCCTCGATCTTCCTTTTGTCTCAGCTCTTCAATGGTTTGTCCGCCTTCCTTGGCAACCAAGTCTGATTCAAAATCGACTGGAAAAAGTAAAGTCGAACCCATAACCCCTGTATTCATGGTAATTACGTTCTCCCCGTGTGAGACCACGCATTGTCTTAGAAAATTGAAGTTCTCCTCTTTGGTATCAAAACAACCAAGAATCAAAATGGATTTGTTTTTTTCTTTCATCTCCTTTCTTGTGCAAATCGTGTTAGCTATCGTGAAAAAGATTTCTTCTCCATTAATCTTATCAGCAGTTTTAACGCTTAAATATCACCTATTTTCTGAATTTTGGCTGATTTCCTTCTTCTTTAGAAAACCCTTCACCAGCCTGTAATGGAATCAAATCACCTGCGGGAATCGGGAGTCCAAAATAAGGTGATCCATCTTCATTCCAGCGGAACGGCTGTAACCTGATATCCCTTTCCCAACCTGGTTTTTCGGTTTTCTTGGAATGGTAGAGTATCCAATCTTCCGTGCCATCCGGTGATTTTGCAAAGCTGGAGTGTCCGACACCCAATACTTGTTCCGTTCCCAATAAAACCGGACCTGACTTTCTCCAGTTTTCCGGTGACATCGGATCTGCATCCATACTTACAAGCTCAAGTTGTCCAAGCCGGTATTCCTTCAACCACGATTCTCTGGTGGAATAGATGATGAATGTTTTGTTCTGATTTTTCAATATTTGCGGTCCCTCATTCAGGTCAAGTTCGCCACCAGTTTCCCATGCTTCTTCTGGTGAGGAGATTTTAACCCTATCGCTACTGATGGTGATGGGATCCCTCATCTTGGCGATGTATAAATATTGAGCAGTTTTATCAGTATCTCTATTTTCTTCCCAACCCGACCAAACGGCATAAAGTTGACCTTTGTGTTCCAGAGGTGTCAAGTCAATCGCCCAATTATTTGAATTGGAATCGATTATTTTGTCCCCTGTATAAAGCATTCCCTTGTCCTCATAGGGGCCAAAGGGATCCTCAGACTTAGATTTCAGCACACCCGAACGCTGATGGATAAATGGACTTCCCTGCAATTTCCAGCAGTATAATAGATATACCAATGACCATCGATAAAATGCAACTCAGGTGCCCAAATGTTGGCATGATTCCATCCTTCCATTGGACTTTCCCAGACTTTTACCATTTTCCCCTGTTCGGTAAGTTTAGTAGAACGGCACACAGCAATCCCATTTCCCGTGGTGGAGCAATAAAAATATAGCCCATCTTTTTGAAAAACCCATGGATCTGCGCCATCCCTGATCGGGTTTGTAAAGGTTTTGGATTGGGAAAATCCATTATAAGAATGGAAAAACAATGCTAGGCAGAGGAAAAAAGAGAACGGAAAACAACATGCATCCGTATTGGAGTGACTTTTCAATAAGGCAATTAGAGATGGTTTTATTGGGAAAAATTCCATAATATCGGTTTGTAAGTGATCTATTCTTCTATAAAATAAAACACTGTTGGATCTGCGAGAAAGACCGAACACTTGTTTCCCATTTAAAAATATGCACCTGATCTTTTTGATTTGGTAGAAATATCGATTTCAAAATTTTGGAATGAAGCAAGACTCATTTGCGCCAACAACAAAATCGGAAATATCAAAGATCACATACATTCTGATAAATGAATTTGAATTGGATAGGCATCAAACGGTTTTAAGTTTATTGATGATTTATAAACATTTTTTTATAAAATTCCAATCCTTGAATTGCCAGCTCATCCGAACTGTTGGCAAGTGGTCTCCAAATGCAGGTAGCTTTTGCAATTTCTTCCGAAACAGCACCAAATGTCTCTATGACGATAGCCCCATCATAGCCAATATCCACCAATGCATTTTTAATCCCAAGCCAATCCAAGTTGCCTGTACCTGGAGTACCCCTATCACTTTCATTTCCCTGAATATGGCAGAGCAGTTCCTTCCCTATTTTTCGGATGGAATCGCCAATATTTTTTTCTTCAATATTGCCGTGAAAGGTGTCCAGCTGGATCCTAAGGTTTGGGGTATCGACTTCCCTAACAAGAGAAAGCGCTTGATCAACAGTATTGATCATATCGCTTTCAAACCTGTTTAAAGGTTCCATCCCCAAAAGAATTCCGTTTTCGGCTGCGGTTGTTCCGGCCATCCTTAAATTATCCACGCACCAGGCTTTTTCCCTTTTTTTCTGTTCCTGCGAAATAAAACGCGTCTTTCCCACAGCAGAATATAGCGGGCCCCCGAAAACCGGGCTCCCCATAAATGCGGCAATTTCTATGCAATCCTGAATGTAGCGCAGTCCATTGGCCCTGATTTTGGATTCTTGACTAGAAATATCTCTTTCCGCACCAAATGCCCCGCTGATGGTTACTTTTAAATCCAGATCTTTGATTAGTTCCTTTAATTTTTGCCAGTCAATAAGGGATTTGTTTTCTACAGGCACTTCAATGATGTCAAAGCCCATATTCTTGATTTTATATACCAAGTCGAAAGAAGGGGTATCAAAAGGCGATACCCATAGAAATGTACTTACTCCAAATTGCATCCTCTGTTATTCAAAATTAGGGATAGTGATTCTTTTTCCTCCGTTCATAGCAGATTCATGTGCACAAATGCCTGCACAGGTATAGTTGGCCGCCATGACCGCATCTACCGCAGAGTCTCTGCCTTCCACTATAGCAGCAACAAATTCTTGGACCAAATGTGGATGAGAACCACCGTGTCCGGCGCCTTGCAGAAAGGAAACATGATTAGGATCGTCGATTGTCTGTCTTTTTGTGAAATGCTTGATCGGCTCGATCAATAAATCATCTGTGTCTGGCACATTGATTCTACGGGCATTTTCTCCCCCGTCAAAAATCACATGACTTTCATCTTCCAACTGCTCCCATTCGAAAGACATTTTGGTGCCATATACATCATAAGACTCACGGTATTGACGCACCACATCAAAAAGAGAACGTGTAGCTTCTGCTATTACGTCTGAGTTTTTAAGTGTAAACGTTGCAGTTTCCATTGCAAAGGGTGAACCATGACGACTTGCTAGATCATCACTCAATCGACCTGATCCATGACAAACCACGGTTTCAGCTTTGGTATTGTTGATTCTCAAAAGTGGAGCAATCGCATGCGTGCCGTTCAGCATAGGCGGGAAACCTTTCCAATATTCATCCCAACCTGGCATGCTCATATCCTGAATGTGTGAGCCTCTTACCATCTGGATTTTACCTAACTGACCTGTTTCTGCCAAATTCAAGCCGTACAAAAACTCACGCGTGTATAATGCAGTTTCCATCATCATATAGACTTTGCCAGACTTTTTCTTCGCATCTACGATTGCCGCGCAATCTTCCTTCGTCATAGCCATCGGAATAGTACAAGCCGTATGCTTATTAGCGTTCAGAGAAGCCAAAGTCATTCTGGCGTGATCTGGCACAGGCGTCACTATGTGGATTGCATCAACGTCATCGCGCTTTGGCACATCTTCAAAATTGGTGAAGCATAAATTCCTGTCCAAGTTGAACTTGGTTGCCAACTCATCGATTGTCTTTGGGTTTCTGGTACAAATACCTACGGCTTTGATGTTTGGATGTGCTTGATAGATTGGAATAAACTCCTTGCCAAACCCAAGTCCAACTATAACTACGGTTATCTGTTTTAAACTCATTAGTGTATGCTTTAGGTTTTAATTTTAGGGTTGAAAAAAGAAAAGTTCACAAGGTTGAGAGAATCATTTAGCTACCCACATTACGGCATTTCGGATAAGCTTTTTGTAGGCTTCCAATTCGTGAGAACCTGCGTCATGACCTAGGGCAATGCCTACGATCTTAGCCTTAGGATTTTTTACAATGAAAATGGAAGGAAATGGATCCGTCTCAGCATTGCTTGCGTTGGCGAGAATTTGAATTCCTGGGCCAGCCGCATCTACATTGAAGTAGTAAAGCTCATCATCCAGTGAGAAATAGGCTGGAAGTCCTTTAGTCACAGGATGCTTTTCGGTAAGATCCACATTGAAAGTCCCATAGGCATTATGTCCTCTTGAACCACCGCTGACCATTGTTTTATTGTATTCTGGCCAATCATTCCAGTTGTACCAAATTGCTGGATGTGCCAAGATCAGACCTTTTCCAGCTTCTGCAAAAGCAAAAATTGCCTTACGCGTAGCCTGGTCAGCAATAGGCTGATTATTTGCCAAAAACAGCACATCTACTTCTGGAAGGTATTGCAAAATAGTACTGGGATCGTCAGTATAGGTGACTTCCGCCAAACCATCTTTTTCTAAAGTAGCCACGTCGGCTCCTTTATACCATTTGTCGAAATCGTGCGAAGAACCGCCACCGACCATCAATACTTTAATAGGCTTCTTTACTGGATTGTCTTTTGCCTTCAGGCTTGTGGCTATTCCGAAAACCATCATAATGCTAAGAAAAGGAATCAGTATTTTTTTGAGGTTCATATTTTGGCGGTGAGGTTTTAAATTTTACTAATTATTAGAAATATTGGGATTAAACTGAGTTTTAAATCCCCTAGTCCCCTTTAAAATTGGGAATTGGTAAAACCCAAAATCAGACCTTCAATTTCTCTATTTTGTCACGTCATGATTTTACTTAACACTTTTTACTGCTTAAGAACAGATCTCCTGACTTTTCTGTCACTTGCGATCAGACCAGACTTTTTTGGCTCAGTCACTGATCACTGAATACTGATCAGTTTGTTTCTATCATTCCACGACCATGATGCCATTCATCATTCTCCAGTGACCCGGGAATGTGCAGACAAATGGATAATTACCAGGCTTCGTTGGCGCAGTGAAAGTCAAGGTGTACAATTCCTGTGGCCCAATCATTTTGGTGGAGAAAAGTACTTCAGGAATTTCTGGAATATAGAATTTCGCAGAAGCCTTTGGATCACGAAGCATCGCATCAGCAGCAGCCCCGACTTTGTCCAGAGTGCCTGGCTTTGCGATCAGCAGATTGTGTTGCATACCGTCCAAGTTGTCAACTTCTAAAGTGATTTTGTCTCCGGCCTTTACTTTGAAACTGGTCAGATTGAACTTCATCATCTCCGGGACGATTTCTATCACGATCGTCTTAGCTGGTTCATCCTCATTTTTCTCAACTCGAATAATTCTCGATGGTTGGTTTATTTTTTCGATACCTGGTTTTGCTTCGCAAAGAGTAATCGCCTCAGGCGTTTTTAGCTCTTTAGGATACATCCAATTCCCTATCAAAAGCATCGCTACTAGGGGAAACAAAGTTACTTTAATCATGGTATTCTTATTTTAACTCTAATACTACATTTCTAAGGTTGCCTTCGAACGCGAATTCTTCTTTGTAGAAACCAACATTTCTATTTCCTCCGAGGTCACGGCCGGATCTTACACTTGGCGCAAGACTTCCTGCAAAAGCGCCATTTGCCTTCGCCGTTGCCACGGATTTGCCGTCAACCAAGATTTCCATTTTCCCATCTTGAGCAATGGTTGCTTGTGTTTCGTAGCTTTCTGGAAGAGCAGCACTGGTCACGGCTTCGAATTGTTTGCCTTCTTGGTTCACAATAAAGTGAAGTTTACCTTCTTCCAAATAGAAAGAGTACCCGTTTTTGGAATCTCCATGTGCCATGATCACACCGAAAGGCTCTTCTTCTTCTCTCTGTGAAATCTGTGTGGAAATAGAGATAGCCTTGCTTTTGACATCCGGAGAATACTGTAGGTTACTTCTTCTTCCCAGTTCATATTTCTCGTTTGCCACCGCCATTGCCAATCTATTGGTGAGGTCAGTTTTGTCAGAACCAATTGCATCAGTGAAGAATTTACCCTGCTCGGCAGCTGCTGCAAAAATCGCCTTTTGCAACCAATCATCTTTGGCATTCGCCTCATCCAAACTCGCCTGATAAAGCATTGCTCCAGCTTCTGCGCTTCCCGGAACTTCCGCCAGTTTCAAGATCGCATGCATTCTCACATTCAGGTCTGAGTCCTTAGTCATACCGGCAGTTTGGATGGCTTTGGTAGTCGCCTGATCCTCCGACAATACAGCGATGGCGGCTTTTCTTACTCCTGCGGCAGGATGCGATAATGCAGCAGTCGCAATTTTGATTGCATCAGTATTCTTTGATTCAAAAGCTCCCAATCCATGTAATGTCCACAGTGCATGAACAGCAGGGCTATTCAGACCGATTTCATCTACAGATTTATCATTGACGATTTTGTATAGGTCGCCAAATATTTTCTGGTTTCCTGACTCTACGAGCAAACGCTGAGCAGTCATTCTCCAGAACATATTGTCATTTCTCAAAGCAGCGATTAGTCCTATCACATCATCCTTCGACAGTTTCATTGGTTTATCATCGTTGCCGTCTTTGTACACTACGCGATAGATTCTACCGTGATTGGTATCTCGAAGCTGACTTTGAAACGCATTTCCCTGGCCGTGTGGCTGGTCTTCAAAAGGCAAAATCATTCTTGAAGGTGCCTGACGCTCGACAAATACGTTGTGCTGGATGATAAAATTGTACCAGTCAGCGACCCAAAGGGCACCATCCGGGCCAACTTCTGCGTGAACGGGGGCGAACCATTCGTCCGAACTGGCCAGAAGATTCCAGGCGTCCTTTTCCGTAAATCCGGCACCCTGTGGCTCTATAATGGCATTGTGGGTCAGCCGGATGGTAGGCTCACTGACAAAGGCAATCCTGTTCCAATATTCTTTCGGAAAATCACGTGCGGTATATAATCTAAATCCAGCCGCAGAAGTGAATCCACCGACCACATCCACTTGCCTCAGGTTTGGAGTCATCGCATGCGCATCGTAATGCCCATCGATTTTCTGGATTGGCTGTATTGTAAACGGGGGGACAGCCTGACCCTCTTTGGCATTTGGAAATGCCCTTTGGAGATATTTAGAAGGAATTGAATAAAATGCCGCATGGGTGTTGTTGGCAGTGGAAATAAACACATTGTTGTCTTCAGAGAAACCTAGTCCCCACGTATTATTGCTGGAGCCAGCCAGGTATTCGAAGTCTTTTCCGTCAGGATCAAATCGGTAGATTCCCTGCGGAAAACTTATCTTCTCACCATTGATTGTTCCATTGAAACCTGAATAGCCGGTCACGCCCCAAATTTTATTGTCAAATCCGTATTGCAAGTTGGATGGCCCGGCATGCGTATCATTTTTGCCCCAGCCAGTCATGATGACTTCTTTCACGTCAGCTACATCATCGCCATCGGTATCTTTCATAAATACAAAATCAGGAGCCATGGATACTACAATTCCGCCATTTGCGAATACTAAACTAGTAGGAATATTCAACCCATCGGCAAAAACGGTGAATTTATCCGCTTTACTGTCGCCATTGGTATCCTCACAGATTTTGATTCGATCATTGGCTTGACCATCCGTTTCCTTGAATGTGTTAGGATAATCTACAGATTCCACAATCCAAAGCCTGCCTCTTTCATCCCAGGCCATGGCGATGGGGTTGATGATATCAGGTTCGGAAGCAAACAGCTGCAGTTCAAAATCCGCCGGGGTCTGAATCAGTTTTTGTGATTCTCCGGGACTTAAGGCTTCTTGGATCTTAGGCACCTCATATCTTTTGGTAAAATCCGATATGGGTTGCTCATAAATAGACACATCAGGGATTGCCAAAGCGGCAACTTGTGCTCTAACCTGTTCACCCATAGCCCAAAAAATTCCGTTTTCCATCAGTTTCAAAAATTCCGGGTTTTGCCAGGTGCTGTCATTGTGTCCGTATGCGGTATAAAACACCCTGCCTTTTCCCTCTTCTCTTGTCCAAGCATATGGCTCTCTATGGCCATTTTCAACACTGGACCCTTCTGGATAGCGGTAACTCTGTTTTTTTGTATTGGGATCCCGTTGAGCTCCTTCGACCCTTTCCATCAAGATTTGGATGTCGGGATTGATGTTTTTGTGAATATAGGTTTCATCCCAGGTCTCAATCTCCTTCAGTCCCTCTGTCACGGGATGCCCAGCCAGCAGAGTTCGGCTTTTGAAGCTATCTACACCATGTGAATCAAATTGGCCCCCAACTGTTTTGATATACCATTCGGAATTTCTGAAACAACCAGAAGCGGAATGCAGGGGGATAAGGCCTTTTCCTGCCTCCACAAACTCCTTCATGGCTTTTTCCTGCTCGGGAGCAAGATATTCATGGTTGGCATAAATGAGCAAAGCATCGTATTTTGACAGATTTTCTTTGTTCAGATCTTCCGTAGTCTCGGTATAGGAGATATTGATCCCGCTTGGGAATACAGCCGTAGCCAACCAAGGTGCATATCTGCCTGAATCGTGGTGTTCACTTGGATGCCCCAGGAAAAGAACTTCCGCTCTTCTACCTTTTTTAGAATCATCAATTTCAGGAGAATTTCCTCCTCCTAACAATATTTTGTTATTACAACCTTGAGATATTAATCCAATCAGCGCCAATAAGAAGACAATTCGTTTCATAAAATGAACATTTGTTAAACTTTTGTGGAAATTATTTTAGGTGACCGGAAAATCATTCTACAAAAAAGGCCTCAAAATAAAAAACCTATTTATTAAATTATAGCAAGTTTTCTTTTTAACTAAGAAAGAAAATTATGCCTACACAACCGGTTGCGTAAAATTAACAATAAAATTGATTTTGACAACTTTTTTTGTACTTTATCAATTTCCCTACTTTAATTGCAAAAAAATCATGATACATGTTAATTAAAAAAAACCTAATTAAACAGTAGGACCCAAAAGTCGCAGGCTACCTATAAAAAAGGTGATATTAGTGTTACCAAACAACTAATATGAATGAAGTTACGAATAGCGAAAAGAAAGTCTCTCCCTTTGGGGGGAATAAATTTTATTTTTCAAGCGGTTTTGAAAAAAGGGCTGCCTGAATTTCTAGATAAAAACTTGTAAACAGAAGTGTATGTACGAAATACACGCACTCTGATGTTGTGTTGTCTCTTTTTGCCAAAAACCTCACCCAAGGTACTTGCCTGTCAGATTTAGAAACAGTTAAAGCAAAACTGGCTGGGCAGCAATTTTCTCCAGTACCTTCGCCAGACACAGTAGAATATGTCTGTCAGAGGCTGAAGCAATCCAATCAGGTAAAAACGACTATAGCGGGGATTGTGCATGAATTGAACTATGACAACCGGCTCAATGCACTGCTGGTCAAGCTTGCAGTCAAATGCAATCAGCTTAAACCATCGGATAAGCAAGGCTACACCCTTGATTATGATAACGTGGTCATAGAGAATGAAAAACAGGATGCCCGCTTTAGTTATAAGAAAACAAAGGCCTACCATCCCGGCTTTGCCTTTATCGGCCGTATCCCTGTGCACATTGAAAACCGCAACGGCAATACCCCTGCCAGCTACGGACAGAAAGAAACTATCGGGCGTTGT
>Ga0105050_10005950_pt1 | contig 15406 bp, 13 predicted proteins | sample FRY01_FD_78088 | JGI IMG/M metagenome (GOLD analysis project Ga0105050, IMG submission 78088) | Freshwater microbial communities from Lake Fryxell liftoff mats and glacier meltwater in Antarctica - FRY-01 | ecosystem: Environmental > Aquatic > Freshwater > Ice > Glacier meltwater ... | reverse complement strand
GTCCATGGCGAGACCGCCCGCATTGACCGCGCCGCCCGGTGCGGTGTGGCAACCCACGCAGTTGCCCACAGCGGCGAGCTGGCGGCCGCGCTCCAGTGTGGCTGCGGTGTAGATGGACGCGCTGCTGCTGACCACCGGCGAAAAAACCGGTGCGATGGCCGGGCGCCAGCCGAGCAGCGCAGCGGCGATGCCGAACACGCTGGCCAGGACCGCACCGCCGCGCGCCCAGGCCTTCCGGTTTCGGGGCCACACCGCCGTTGCGGGCAGACGGCTGCTGGACGGTTCTGGGACAGACGGCAAGCGGGCTGGTTCACTGCCGGGCGCTGCGTTCAGCGCCGCGCGAATCACTTCGGGCGTGAACGGCGGCTGGCGAAAACGCACGCCGGTCGCGTCAAAAATCGCGTTGGCGATTGCCGCTGTTCCGGGCACCGAGGCCGACTCGCCGACACCCAGCGGCGGCTCACCGGGCCGGGCCATGGTCACCACCTCAATCACCGGCACATCGCGGAAATTAAGGATGGGGTACGCGCCCCACTCCAGGCTGCTGACGGCGCCGGTCACCGGGTTCAGCGTGACCTGCTCGGTCAGTGCGCGGCTGGTGGTCTGCACCACATTGCCGTGAATCTGGTGCTGCACGCCAGCCGGGTTGATCAGCGTGCCGGCGTCGTGGCCGACCACCACGCGCCGCACAAACACCTCACCCGTCTTGCGGTTGACCTCGACGTCGGCCACCCAGGCGGCCCAGGCCGCGCCGAAGCCCGGCCACTTGCTGTGCACATAACGCGCATAGGCAACCCCTTGGCCGTGCACGATGTCCGATGCCTCGCTGGCCTCACCGGCCTGCTGTTGCGGCTGCGTGTGCACCTTCCACTGCGCGCGCTCGGCCGTGGCGCGCACCAGCTCGGCGGCACGCGGCTCGCTGAGGTAACGCAGGCGGAACTCCACCGGGTCGACACCGGCCGCGGTGGCCAGCTCGTCGATGTAGGACTCATGCGCAAATGAATTGGGCAGGGCCGACACGCCGCGCAGCCAGGAGGCGCGCAACATGGGCGCCATATCGTTGACGCTGATGCGCAGGTTGTCCCAGGCGTAGGGCGGGCGCGCACTGCGGTCGCCCATCTCGTAGGCCTGCGCGACGGGCTCGATGGTGCGGGTCAGCAGCAGCGCCAGCGTCGGTGAGCCGTTGGACGGGTAAGAGGTCTGAAAATCGTAGGCGGCGACCGAGCCGTCGTCATTGAGGCCGCCACGCACCTGCATCAGCTGCGCTGCGCCCTTGGGCTCCCAGGCGTGTTCCTGCTCACGCGTGAGCTGCACGCGCACCGGCGCACCGACGGCGCGCGACAGCAGCGCCGCGTCAGCCGCCACGTCGTCAGCGCAATTGCGCCCGTAACAACCGGCCGCCTCCATGCGGACCACGTCAATGGCCACATCGGCCAGACCCATCAGGCGCGACAGGTCGGCGCGCAACACATGCGGGTTCTGCGTGCCGGCCCAGACCGTCAGGCGATGTTCCGCCGCCGGGCCGCTCCCAAGGCGGGACGCGGCCCCCTCGGGGGGCAGTGAACCCCACGAAGTGGGCGAACGTGGGGGCTCTTCAGCCTTCCAATCGGCCAAGGCACAGGACGGGCCGATGGCGCCGTGCATCTGGTACGGCCAGACATAGTTGCGCGCCATGGCCTGCGCGGCGCCAGCAATCGCCGCATCCACATCACCTTCGTCGATCAGCCTGCGCTGCGTGGAGGGGTTGGCGCGTATCGCCTGCTCGAGGTCGTCGAGGTTCTGCAGACCGGGCCAGGCTCTCCACGTCACCTTCAGCTCGCGCAGGGCCTGCTCCGCAAATTCCTCGCGTTCGGCCACGATACCGACAAAGTCGCGAATCACCACCACGGCGCGTATGCCAGGGATGTGCGCGATGGAAGATTCGTCCACAGACTCCAGCGTGTTGCCAATGAAGTCGCCATGGTCCGCACCTGCGTAAGGCGGCCGTACGACGCGGCCATGCAGCATGCCCGGCACACGCATGTCGTGCACAAAGGTCAGCGCACCGGTGGCCTTGGCGGGAATGTCCACCCGCGGTGAACTGGTGCACACCACGCGGTAGTCCTGCGGCGCCTTCAGCGTTGTGTTGAGCATCAAAGACAGCTCGACATGTTGCTGCGCCAGCAAGGCACCGTAGACCACCGAACGTGCCCCGGCCCCAGCCACGCTGACCACGCCATCCCGCACCTCCAGCAGGGATGCGTCCACACCCAGATGCGCGGCTGCGCGCTCCACCAGCCAGGCGCGCGCCTGCGCGGCGGCGGCCCGCAAAGGCACCGAATGGATCTGTATCGACGCGCTGGCAATCGTCGCGCCCTGGTTGGGCACGCTCGCCGTGTCGCCCAGCACCATGTGGATGCTGCCCAGCGCCACGTCGAGTTCTTCCGCCACGATCTGACCCAGCGCCGTGCGTATGCCAGTGCCCAGGTCCACATGGCCGTTCAGCGCCGTGACGCTGCCGTCATCCCACACAGCAAGCAGGATTTCCACGCCTTCGAGCGGATTGGCCGTGATCAGCGCGGGCTGCCCGGGGCTGGGCGGTGGCGCGGGCGGTGGCTCGCGGGTGACCAACAGCACACCGCCGGCCGCATGGAAGCCGGCACGTGTCAGCGGGGTGTCGGCGCGGCGCGTCATGGACTGCCTGCTTGCACTGCCGCTTGCGAAGCCTTCTGCATCAACAAGGCGGCGCGCCGGACAGCCTTCAGTATTTCCAGGTGGGTCCCGCAGCGACACAGGTTGCCGGAGAGTTCGCTGCGTATTTCCTCGTCCGTCGGGTCGGGCTTGCGCGCCAGCAGCGCGGCCGTCATCATGATCATGCCGCTCAGGCAGTAGCCGCACTGGGCCGCCTGCTCGTCAATGAACGCCTGCTGCACTGGATGCAGGGCGCCCGGCGAACCCAGTCCTTCCAGTGTGGTGATGGCCCGGCCGGCCACGCCACAGGCGGGGATCACGCAGGACCTTGCTGCCACACCATCGACCAGCACGGTGCAGGCGCCACATTCACCGAGGCCGCAGCCGTACTTGGGGCTGTTCAGGCCGAGGTCGTTGCGCAGCAGGGTCAGCAAGCTGACCTGCGGCGACACCGCCAGAGTCCGCGTCACGCGGTTCACGCTGAGGCTGACAAGATGCGAGGTCATGGATGCGTTTGCAAGCCCGGGTCTCTACCGTGAACAACCAGCCATCCGACCGAAGCCGCAACGGGTTGTCAACAGGAGTCTGGGACGGGCTGGATGCATGATGCGCTTCTGAGAGTGAGTGAGATAACGACAAAAAGCGCGCTACACACTGAGGTAGGCGCGCCGCACCTCGTCGTTGGCCGATAGCTCGGCCATGGACCCCTCGAAACGGATCTGGCCCTTTTCGAGCACATAGGCCCGGTCCGTCACCAGCTCCGCAAAATGCATGTTCTGTTCGGACAGCAAAATACTGACGCCCTGCGACTTGAGTTCCAGAATCATGTGTGCCATCTGCTCGACGATCACCGGCGCCACACCTTCCGAGGGCTCGTCCAGCAGGACCAGGTAGGGGTTGCCCATCAAGGTTCGCGCGACGGTCAACATCTGCTGCTCGCCGCCGCTCATGCGGCCCCCCTGGCGGTCCGGCATCTCGCCAAGGTTGGGAAACAGCTTGAACAGACGCTCGGGCGTCCAGACTGGCGCCGCAATGCCGTCAGGCCAGAAGCGTGGCGGCTGCCGTCCCACTTCCAGGTTCTCCATCACCGTCAGGTCGGTGAAGATGCGCCTGTCTTCCGGCACAAACCCCAGACCCATGCGCGCCGCGTGATGGGGTTCACTTTTGGAGATGTCGGTACCCAGGAAGGAAACACTGCCGCGCCGCTTGTCCAGCATACCGATCAGCGTTTTGAGCGTCGTGGATTTGCCGGCACCATTGCGCCCCATCAGGGCCACCACTTCACCGCGTCGCACTTCGATGCCCACGTCGTAGAGGATCTGGGCGGCGCCATACCAGGCACATAGGCCTTTGCCCTGAAGCAGAATGTCCGTGGCAGCAGTCATGTCGCCGCTTCCTTGTCGATCGCCTTTTTCTCGAAGGTTTTGCCGCTGCCGAAATAGACCTCCTGGACTTGGGGGTGATCGCGAATCTCCAGCGGTTTGCCCTCGGCAATCAGCCGCCCCCGTGCCAGCACGATCATGCGATCGGCATAGGCAAACACCACATCCATGCTGTGCTCGGTGAACAGCACCGCCATGCCGCGGTCGACGACCAGTTGTTTGGTCAGGGCCATCAGGTCGTTGCGCTCTTTGGGGGCCATGCCGGCCGTGGGCTCGTCCATCAGCAGCAGCTTGGGGTTGTTGGCCATGGCCATGGCGAGCTCCACGCGTTTGACGTCACCATAGGCCAGCACGCTGCAGGGCCGGCCGGCCTGCGCTTTCATGCTGACCTGATCAAGCAGCACCAGCGCCTCTGCACGTTTGTGGTCAGCGGCTCGGCGCCACATTGCAAACAGTTTGCGGTCCGAGGACAGCAGCGCCATCTGGACGTTTTCCACCACGGTCAGCGATGAAAAGGTTTCTGCAATCTGGAACGTCCGACTCACGCCAAGCCGCCAGATATCACGCGGGGCCAAGCCGATCAGCTCCTGGCCGTCCAGCTGGATCGAACCCGCATCGGCGCGCATCTGACCATTGACCATGTTGAAGGTGGTGGACTTGCCGGCGCCGTTGGGGCCGATCAGCGCCAGCAACTCGCCGGCGGCCAGTTCGAAACTGATGCCGTCCACCGCCTTGACGCCACCGAACGATTTGCCCAGACCGGATACTTTGAGCAGGCTCATGACTGCCCCTCCTTCGCGCCGCGCAAGCGCGACAGCAGTTGCTGGACAAAGCCGGCAATCCCTTGCGGAAACAGCAGCACCAGGATCAGGATGATGGCGCCCAGCATGGCGCGCCAGTAATCGGTGTTGCGCGCCACTGTGTCGTGCAGCCAGGTGAAGGTGACGGCGCCCACGATAGGCCCCACCAGCGTCTGCACGCCGCCCAGCAGCACCATGACCAGGCCGTCGATGGATTTACTCACATGCAGGGTTTCCGGAGAAATGCTGCCTTTGGAAAACGCATAAAGTGCACCGGCCAGGCCCGCGAAAGTGCCGGCGATGACAAAAGCCACCCATTGCAGGCGCTTGACGTTGATGCCGATCGCGTCGGAGCGAACGACCGAATCGCGTGCAGCACGCATGGCATAACCAAAGGGCGAATACAACATACGGTGCATCATCAGCACAGCCCCGGCCACCAGTGCCAGCGTCAGGTAGTAGTACATCTTTTTGTCGGCCAGCCATTCTGACGGCCAGACGCCGGTCAGCCCATTGCTGCCACCGGTGAAAGCGTCCCACTGGTAGGTGATGGCCCAGGTGATCTGGGCAAACGCCAGCGTCAGCATGGCCAGGTACACCCCCGACAACCGCACGCAGAACCAGCCGTAGATAAAAGCGCCCAACGCCGCCAGCGCGGGCGCAACCACCAGAGCCACCTCCATCGGCAGGTTCAGGTTGCGCACCAGCAGGGCCGCGCCGTAGGCACCCAGGCCGAAGTAGGCCGCGTGGCCGAAGGAATGCATGCCGGCCGGTCCCATGATGAAGTGCAGGCTGGCCGCAAACAGCACGGCCACCAGCAGGTCGATCAGCAGGACCGTCACATAGGGCGACTGTGCGGTCAGCGCAGGCATCAAGACCAGCAGGGCCAGCAGGGCGGCGCCGCCGTACTTGTAGAGGCGATCGGGCGGCCGCAGCGGCTCCTCGGCCGTGCCCGTATGGCGGCTGGTCGCCTGGGGCCGGCCAAACAGCCCCCAGGGCCGGGCCACCAGTACGACGGCCATCACGAGAAACTCCACCACCAGGGTGAGTTTGGAAAACGAAATACTGACGCCCCAGATTTCCACCAGGCCGAGCCAGATGCAGATGGCCTTCAGCTCGGCAATCAGCAGCGCCGCCACATAGGCGCCGGGGATCGAGCCCATGCCGCCGACCACCACCACCACAAACGCGGCGCCGATGATGTTCAGGTCCATCTCGAGGTTGGCCGGCTCGCGCGGCAACTGTAATGCCCCGCCCAGGCCGGCCAAAAAGGCACCTAACGCAAACACCGCCGTGAACAGCCAGGCTTGGTTGACACCGAGCGCGCTGACCATCTCCCGGTCCTGCGTGGCGGCGCGAACCAGCGTGCCCCAACGCGTTTTGGTCAACAGCAGCCAGAGCAGCCCAAGAACCACCGGGCCAGCGACGATCAGAAAAAGGTCGTAAGTTGGAAACTGCCTGCCGAGGATGGAGACAGAACCGCTCAAGCCAGGCGCCCTGGGACCCAGCAACTCCTCAGGGCCCCAGTACCACAAGACCGCGTCCTTGATGACCAGCCCGAGTGCGAAAGTTGCCAGCAACTGGAACAGCTCGGGGGCGCGGTAAATGCGGCGCAACAGCAATACTTCGACCAGTGCACCCAGCACCCCCACCGCCATGGCAGCCAGCAGCAGTGATGGCCAGAACCCGATGCTGCCGCCCAGATTGGCCACCAGCGAATAGGCCACATAAATGCCGACCATGAAAAACGAGCCGTGCGCAAAATTGACGATGCGGGTTACGCCAAATATCAGCGACAAGCCCGCTGCCACCAGAAACAGCGACGACGCGCCAGCCAGGCCATTGAGCAGTTGGACGACAAAGCCTGAAAAATTCATGCTGGCATGGACCTATTTTGATTGAAAGTGCGCACCTCAGTGCGCCGGGGTGCAGGCCTCAAGCCAGGCCATCAAACTCAGTTGTTCGCGTCAAGCGGGCGCAGCTTTTTGACTTCTGCATCAGTCGGCTGAAATTTGGCGCCATCGGCATAACGATAGTCCACCATCACGCCCTTGCCACCCTCATTTTTTGTGCGTCCTACAAACGCGCCCATGGTCGATTGCTGGTCCTGGGTGCGGTAAACCACCGGACCAAACGGCGTACTGACCTTCAGGCCACGGAAAGCAGCAATCATCTTCTCGGTGTCTGTGGACTTGGCTTTTTTCATGCCCTCCGCCAGCGACTTGATGGCGCTGTAGCCCACGACGGAACCCAGCCGCGGATAGTCGTTGTATTTGCCGTGGTAGGCCAGGAAGAAGGCCTTGTGTTCAGGCGTCTGGATGCCGTACCAGGGGTATCCGGTGACCAGCCAGCCGTTGGGCGCCTCGTCCTTCAGCGGATCCAGGTACTCTGGCTCGCCGGTCAGCAGGCTGACGACTTCACGACCCTGGAACAGGCCGCGGGTGTTGCCCTCGCGCACGAACTTGGCCAGGTCGGCCCCAAAAAGCACATTGAAGATGGCGTCCGGCTTGGCATCCGCCAGGGCCTGCACCACGCTGCCGGAGTCCACCTTGCCAAGAGGCGGCGCCTGTTCGGCGACAAACTCGACATCGGGCTGCGCCTCTTTCAGCAGCTTCTTGAAACTGGCGGCGGCAGACTGACCGTATTCATAGTTGGGGTAGACCACGGCCCAGCGCTTTTTCTTCATCGCGGCCGCTTCGGGCACCAGCATGGCGACCTGCATGTAGGTCGAGGCGCGCAGGCGGAAGGTATAACGGTTGCCGTTTTGCCAGACAATCTTGTCGGTCAGCGGTTCGGCGGCCAGGAAGAAAAATTTCTTCTGTTTCGCGAAGTCCGTCAGCGCCAGGCCGATGTGCGAGAGAAAGGAGCCGGTGAGCACATCCACCTTCTCGCGCGAAACAAGCTCCTCGGCAGCACGGACCGCGTCACCTGGGTTGGCGTTGTCGTCGCGGACAACCAGTTCGATTTTTTTACCGTTGACACCACCGGCCGCGTTGATCTCCTCAACCGCGAGCTCCATGCCCTTTTTGTACGGTTCCAGAAAGGCGGGCTGCGCCTTGTAGCTGTTGATCTCGCCGATTTTGATCACGCCTTGCGCTTGCGCTGTCACCAGCGAAGCCATCAGCCCCAGATAGGTCATCGTGCTGAGCACCTTGAATTGCATCTTCATAAAAAACTCCTGTTGTGGATCGGATTGATGTGAAAAAGCCCGGCGCCTACCGGAGGCCGTCTTCGCCCTTGATGTCGTGGATCTGCAATCCGCCCACGCGCGGTAGGGGTCGGCCACTGTCTGTCACAACGACAGCGACCACAATTTCATTGGCTCGCGGGGCGTCGGCCACGCGAGCCTCCATCGCATCGAAATGGCTCCGCACAAAGGCCGCGTCCTTGTGCCCCAGCGGCACATCGATCGCGGTACCCAGGCCGCCGCGTTTTTTGCTGGAAGGCACCAGGGCCGCGCCCTTCTCCACCGCCAGGCGCAGGGGAGCGCCCAGCTTGGGGTGCAGGATGGCTGCGGCGTGTTCCAGCTCCCCCGCCTCGCCAACAATGGCCGCCTTGCCGTAGCTCTGCGCCTGGCCAGGCGCAATGCCCAGGGCCTCGACACATTTTTTCCCCAGTAGCGCGCCCAGTTCCTCGCCGATGCTGATCAGCTCATCGAGGTTCTCCTGATACACGCCGGCGAACGGGTTGGCGATCACCGCCATGGCCAGCGCCCTGCGCGTGGGCGGGTCGATGGGCTTGCCCATCTCCCGGTGAGTCTCGTCAACCTGGACAATGATTTTCCGGATGGTAGCTGTCATGTGTTTCCTGATGCTGGTTGCAATGGCGGGCAGTGGCAGCGCCGGTTCAGCGCAGGCCGTCCCATTTGCTGATGGCGCCTGCGGCGAGGCCGCCGACGCGCGCATGAATGCGCTGCCCCGTGCTCATCGCAAGGATAAAAACAATCTCGTCGGCCAGCGGCGCACCAGGAACGCGGACTTCGATGGCGTCAAAATGACTGCGTACATAAGCGGCATTGATATGTGTCATTGGCACGTCCAGCGCCGCCCCAGGGCCACCCACTTTTTTGGTCGAAGGCACGATGGACAGGGCATTGCCCGGGCGCCCGGTTTTTTCTTCGCCCTGCCCTTTGGCATAAGCCGATGAATCTCCCTTCCAGCCGAGAAGCTCACGCATGGCGTAACCGCCCGGCACATGCCAAAGGGCGCCATGCTCCAGTTCTCCGCTGGCACCTATGATGGCGCCCTTGCCGTAACCCTCGATACGCTCGGCGGGCACACCCATGGCCGCGAGCAGCTTGCGAGCCATCGTGAGCCCCACCGGCTCCAGCGCCGCCATCATGGGCAGGATGTCAGGCTCGTAACGCCCTGCGAACGGATTGGTCAACACCGCACCAATGGCACCGCGCAGCAGCGGGACATCGGCCACCGGACCGAATTCGTGACGAATCTGCTCCACGTGCGTGAAGATGCGTCGTAGTTCAATCATCGTTGGGAATCCATGTATTTCATTAAGCAAATACCGAACCAGCTTGCTGCCCGCTGTGCCGGGTATCCAGTGTTGCCATCGTTGCAGTATCGGTGCTGACGATCTGATTCTGACAAATCAGCGCAGCAGACCAGATCAGGCCCGCCGCACGCAGGGTCTGTGCGCGCCGCAGGCCCGCACGCAAGGCCTGCTGCACCAGGGTCGGCTCCAGCAAGGGGACCTCTACCGTAACAGGCAATGAACCGAGGTCGGAATCGTCTTTCAGTTCACAGGCAGGCCGCCGAATTACCCGGTCATTGTCAAGGTCTACCGCATTGGCAATCACTGTTGCGGCCACATCAGCCTCTGCCGCGGTACGCGCCAGCACCGTCACGCTGTCGGCAATGCCAAGCGAAAAACTCCTGCCGCGCCACCCGCTGGTGGCGACGCCGCGCACAGGCAGCAGGCCGGAAACCTTAAACTGGCCGTCGATCCGGATACCGTCGTGGATTTCGTAGTGGTCCAGTCGCGCCAAGTCTGCATAAAGTCCGATCTGCACCGACTGGGATGCCGCCAGATGCAGGGCAATGTCGCCGCCGTTGTTGACCCACGCGCGCGCCACACCTTCCACCGCATAAAAAGCGATGAGCTCCTGCGCGACGGCGCCCGCCACGGCGGCCATCGGCGTGATGAAGCTGCTTTTGTAGGGCTGGCAGGCCTGCCACATGCGCATGGCGACAGGCCCCTGCACGGGGCACAGGCCCTGCACCGGGCGCCGCAATGCGGGGAGCTCCTGCACGAGCTCCCCCAGGATGCTGCGAAAACGCCGCCAGGCCTGCTCATGCGCATCTTCCAGCGCCGACGGGTCCCCGCTTGCGCCAATCACAATGTCCATGGGCCCATGCTGAAAATGCCAGCGGCCGTCAGGAAAAAGCGAGCGTTGGGCGTCCATGTCAGCCGAGCAGGGGTGGCTGCGCCAGCGGCCAGGGGTTGGCGGCTGGCAAGGCCGCCCAGACCAGGGAAGACGGCGCCCCTTCGTTGTGCCAGGCACCCCTGAGCAGCGCGTCTTCCAGCGTGCGTACATGGTCCATGTGCCCGCCAAGCGCGCGGTAATCGTCGAGCTTCATGCTGAATTCAATCGGCGCCACGAGAGCGGGCGTCGGCACGGTGCCAAAACTGTTGTCCGGCATGCGCATCACATCGGCCATGATGGTGATGCCACCGCCCGGCCAGACATAAGCCGGCGCGCCGCCGCAGGTGACATTGACCAGGGCGTTCTTGATGGCCCGGGTCAGAAGGACCGGGTTTTCGGTGACCCCCGCGCGCAGGCTGCCGCCAGCGCCGCCGAGAAACAGCACGGTAGACATAGAGGGCTCGCAGTTCTCGCCGATACGCTCGACAATCAGGCGCACTTCCCCGGGCATGTCCTGCTCGACGGGCTGAAGTTCTTCATTGAGCACATACCAGCTGGCATGTTCGCCGGTGGTGGACGTCATCAGCAGACGCAAGCCCGGCCAGGCGACATCGGGGTCCCAGCTCTCGATGATGGACAGCGGATCGGCGATGTCGGTGCCGCCCCAGCCGGTGCCCGGATTGGCCACCTGAAAGTAACGGCCCGGCGTCGATTTTCTGCCGCGCATCTTGATGCCCGAGGCGCGCATGTCCAGACAGCGGCCGGCCTGGTGCTCGGTCAGGACGCCGGTGATGTGGTCATCAACCACCACCACCTCGTCGAGCTTGCCGAACAGCTGTTTCGCAAAGATGCCTATGGTTGCCGAACCGCAACCCACACGCATGCGGCGCTCCTCCACACCGTTGACAATCGGCGCTCGGCCGGCCTGGATCACGATCTGCGAGCCCCCGTCAATCGTGAACTCAACCGGCTTCTTGTTGCCCAGCGACTGCATCATGTCCATGGTGACGCGGCCTTCTTTCTTGCTGCCGCCAGTCAGGTGGTTCACGCCGCCAAGAGACAGCATCTGCGAGCCGTACTCTGCGGTCGTCACATGGCCGACCACCTCGCCCTTGCAACGCACGTTGGCCTGCTCGGCGCCGAGAAAGCGGTCGGTGTCAATCTTCACCTTGAGGCTGCAGTAACTGAAGATCCCTTCGGTGACCACCGTGACCATGTCGACACCTTCCACCTTCGACGACACGATAAAAGGCGCCGGCTTGTAGTCGGGATAGGTCGTTGACGAGCCGACGCCGGTGACAAACACCTCGTCGGCCAACACCAGGTCGCCGCTCCAGGCCGCCCCGGCCGGTGCATCCTCCGGGGACGCGGTCACAGCAACTCGCCCGACAAAAGGAACCACCTTCGCCTCCGCATCTGACAGGGAGCGACGCAGCAAAAGCACGGGATCCACACGGACCAGGGTGCCACTGCGGTTGGCATAACGGTCGCATGCCCCGCTGCGGCCCTCGGATATCTGGCACAACACGGGGCAGGCATTGCATTCTATTTTTTCGCTGTTCATGCGTTCATTGCGCGGCCTGGCCTTGTCCAGCACCTGGGTAAAAGCCGGCGTGTCCATGCCTGGCAACCCATCCGTCTTGGTATGTTCCGTCATCGTATCGGCCTCGTTATGGCTTGGCTGACCATCTTGGTGCACAAACACCAATGTAGTGCGCACTTAATTCAAATGTTGCACTTGCTACATTCATGGTCAATGTAGCGCATAGATATTTCCGGCGCAATGGTATTTACACGGCGGTCTCAGAATATTTCTCAAAAATGTTGCAAGCACTTAATTTAAATGTTGCGTTCACTACATTAGTGTGGCACATTGCCCCCATGCCCGACCACTTGCCTGCCCGGGCCGAGCCGCCAAAGGAAGTGCCGTGACCCATCTGGTAACCGACCCCTGCATCAAATGCAAATACACAGATTGCGTCGACGTCTGCCCTGTGGACTGTTTCAGGGAAGGCCAGGATTTTCTGGTCATTGACCCAGACGAGTGTATTGACTGCGCCGTCTGCATTCCCGAGTGCCCGGTCAATGCGATTTATGCTGACGAAGACATGCCCGGCGAGTTCAGCACCTTCCTGGAGCTCAGCGCCCGGCTGTCACGACTCTGGCCTGCGATCTCCAGACGCGCCGACCCCTTCCCTGACGCGGCACAATGGAAGGATAAAACCGGTAACCTGGCGGCCCTGTATCCCGGACTGCTGACAACGCCGCCTCTTTCCAACTGATCACCAACTCCCACTGTCCATCACCATGAGCGCTTTCAACGAAGAAACGGTCCTGTCTGTCCACCACTGGACCGACAAGCTGTTTACGTTCACTACCACCCGCGACACGTCCCTGCGGTTCAGCAACGGCCACTTCACGATGATCGGCCTGCGCGTCAATGACAAACCACTGCTGCGCGCCTACAGCATCGTGAGCCCCAACCACGAGGAACATCTGGAGTTCCTGAGCATCAAGGTACCCGATGGCCCTTTGACCTCGCGCCTGCAGCACATGAAAGTCGGCGACAAGGTCATTGTCGGCCGCAAACCCACGGGCACGCTGGTTATCGACTACCTGTTGCCGGGCAAACGCCTGTACCTGCTGTCCACCGGCACCGGCCTGGCGCCTTTCATGAGCATCATCCGCGACCCGGACACCTATGAGCGTTTCGAGCAGGTGGTGTTGGTCCATGGCGTGCGGCAGGCCGACGAGCTGGCCTATCACGACCTGCTGGTCGAGCACCTGCCCCAGCACGAGTTTCTCGGGGACCTGATTTCCAAACAGCTGCTTTATTACCCGACGGTCACGCGTGAAAGCTACCGCACCATGGGCCGGGTCACGGACCTGATGGAAAGCGGCAAGATGTTTGAAGACCTGAAACTGCCGGCCCTGGATCCGGTCAGCGACCGGGTGATGATTTGCGGCAGCCCGGGCATGCTCAAGGATTTGAAACACATGCTGGAGCAAAAAGGCTTCCATGAGGGCAACACCTCCAAGCCGGGCGACTTCGTGATTGAGCGCGCCTTTGCAGAACAGTAGAACACCGCTTTTCGCCTATCGGAAGCTACTGACCACGCCATGACCGCCAAACCCGTCAGCGACGTCAAGCCTGCGAGAACGACCAAGCCCGCTCGAGTCCGCACCCCCGCTGCCCGACTCGCGTCGGCAAAACGGCCGGGCGTGCGCGAGCAGGCGGCGCAGACCACGCGCGACAACATCCTGCGTGCCGCCACCAAGGTGTTCGCGCGTTACGGCTACGACGGCGGCAGTGTGGAAAAAATCTCCCGGTCGGCAAAATCCTTCGACCGGATGATTTATTACTACTTCGGCAGCAAGGAAGGCCTGTTCATCGAAGTGCTGGAGGACATGTACCGGCGCATGAACGATGCCGAGCTGGAACTGACACTGGACATCGAGCAGCCGGTGGAATCGCTCAAGGAAGTGATCAATTTTGTCGTCACCTATTACAGCAAGAACCCCGAATTCATCACGCTGCTGAATACGGAAAACCTGCACCGCGGCAAACACATTTCCAAGTCGGCCCGAGCGCGGGAGTACTCGTCGCCGGCCATCGCCATCATCCGGCAGTTGCTCGAAAGCGGCGTCAGCAAGGGCGTCTTTCGCGATGGCATTTCTGCACGCAATGTCTATCTGCTGATCGCGGCGACAGGGTATTTCTATATTTCAAACCGCCACACCCTGTCGGCCTTTCTCGGCGAGGATCTGCAAACGCCAGAAGCGCTGGCGCAGTGGCAGGCATTCATTGTCATCACCGTGCTGCGCACGGTGATTATCAACCCGTAAACCGTCAACACGTCGCAAGAGGTCCCCCATGGCAGAAGCAGCAGTCAACGGCAAGTCCGGAAAAGTCGTCATCACCAACATCGGCCTGCTGCTGTCTGGTGACATTGACCAGCCCATTCTGGACGCCGATACCATCGTGGTGAACGACGGCATCATCGTGGCGGTGGGCAAGGCCAAAGACTGCGACACGGCCCACGCACAGACCACCATCGACGCCCACCAGACCTGTGTGGCGCCCGGCCTGATCGACAGCCATGTGCACCCGGTCTTCGGCGACTGGACTCCGCGGCAGAACCAGATCGGCTGGATCGACTCGACCATGCATGGCGGCGTCACCACCATGATTTCCGCCGGTGAGGTGCACCTGCCTGGCCGACCCAAGGACATCGTTGGCCTGAAAGCGCTGGCCATCACGGCGCAGCGCGCCTTCGACAACTTCCGGCCCGGCGGCGTGAAGGTACTGGCTGGCGCGCCCATCATTGAAAAAGGCATGGTCGAGCAAGACTTCAAGGAGCTGGCCGAGGCCGGCGTCACGCTGCTCGGCGAGGTCGGACTGGGTTCCGTGAAAGCGGGTTACGAGGCCAAGGAAATGGTGGCCTGGGCGCGCAAATACGGCATCCAGAGCACCATCCACACCGGTGGCCCCTCGATTCCCGGCTCCGGCCTGATCGACAAGGACGTGGTGTTGGAAGCCGACGCTGACGTGATCGGCCATATCAACGGCGGGCACACGGCGCTGTCAGAGCAGCATGTCTGCGAACTGTGTGAAAAATCCTCGCGTGCCATCGAGATCGTCCACAACGGCAACGAAAAAGTGGCGATTGCCGCCGCCCAGGCTGCGCTGCAGCTCAAATGCCCGCACCGCGTGATCCTGGGCACCGACGGCCCGGCGGGCTCGGGCGTGCAACCGCTGGGCATGCTGCGGCTGATCTCGCTGCTGTCCAGCCTGGGCAACATCCCGCCCGAGCTGGCCTTCTGTTTTGCCACCGGTAACACGGCGCGCATCCGCAAGCTCAACTGCGGACTGATTGAGCCAGGGCGTGACGCAGATTTTGTATTCATGGACACCGCCCAGCACTCGGCGGGCCGCGATCTGCTTGACAGCGTGCGGCGCGGCGACATCCCTGGCGTGGGCATGGTGATGATTGACGGCATCGTGCGCTGCGGCCGCAGCCGCAACACGCCGCCCGCCACCACCATTCCAACAAGTGTCTCGGCCCATGTCTGAGCCTGCCGCCCTGTGCACGGTGCGACCGCTGGAGCGACGCTGAACATGCAGCAACTCGCCTCGCCCAACCGGGAAGAGCTCGCGGCGCTGGAGCCGCTGG
>Ga0105050_10005946_pt1 | contig 15414 bp, 14 predicted proteins | sample FRY01_FD_78088 | JGI IMG/M metagenome (GOLD analysis project Ga0105050, IMG submission 78088) | Freshwater microbial communities from Lake Fryxell liftoff mats and glacier meltwater in Antarctica - FRY-01 | ecosystem: Environmental > Aquatic > Freshwater > Ice > Glacier meltwater ... | reverse complement strand
GGCACTAGCCCTTGAACTGCTCCACACCTGCGCACTGATCCACGATGACATCATCGACCAAGCAGCCACACGCCGTGGCCGGCCCAGCGTGCACGCAGGTTTTAGCGCCACACATGCCACCAAAGCGCTCGCCGGCGACGCACAGGTGTATGGCCAAGCTGTCGCGATTCTTTTAGGCGATCTGGCCTTCGCCTACGCCGACCGCGCCTTTTTTACCGCCACAGTCCCAGCCGAACCGCTGTTAGCGGCGTTTCGTCACTTCACTGTGTTGCGCGAAGAAGTGATGGCCGGACAGTTCCTCGACGTTGAAGCGGCCGCCCAACGCAACACGGATACGGACACGGCGTTACACATAGCCGCGTTAAAATCGGGCCGTTACTCGGTTGCCCGTCCGCTTCAAATCGGGGCGATTCTGGCCGACGCACCCGCCAACCACATTGCTGGACTGTTCGCTTTTGGCGAACCTTTAGGCCGCGCTTTTCAACTCCAAGACGACCTGCTGGGCGTGTTTGGTGATACGGCAGCAACAGGCAAGTCGGCCAGTTCAGATTTAGCCGAGAACAAACGCACCGTTTTGATCGCCGAAACGTTGGCGCGGGTTGATGACCAAACCCGTAGTTACGTCGAGTCGCAGCTTGGTCCAAACGCCACCGACCCGGCGGTAACGGCCCGTCTCCGTGACATCATCATTGACAGCGGCGCGCGCGCTGCCGTCAAACAACGCATCCTCAGCGAAAGCGCTGAGGCAGCGCGCGCTTTAGCCACACTTAATCTTCACCCCACCTACCGGCAAGCATTCGTTACGGTGAGTACGCTGCTGACACAACGCAACCGGTAACCGCCCGCGAAGTTTTGCTTCGCGCTCACAATCAAAGCAGACCGCATGCCAAAGAGTCGTCACCGCCGCAGCGGGAAAAATCGTCCCCGCAGTTACGAAACGCATGCACCACAAAAACGTCAAGGCCCCTCACCGTCATGGGTGCCAGCCACCGGAGTTGCCCTACTGGTAGTGGGCACGTTGATTATTCTGCTGGGCTATCTGCCGACGTTTAGCGACATCATGCAAAGCTGGCCGGTGTTTGGTCCCAACTGGGGACTGATTGTCGGTTTTGTGACGCTCACAACCGGCCTTGGTTTTCTGATGCGTTGGCGTTAAGCCTCGTCCAACAGTTCGGTGCGTTCGTTCATTCGCTGCCCGCAGTGTGACGGCGCACGCTGGGTGCCACGCACCACCAGCTGCACTTCAGTGCCGCACTCTTCACACCAAAACACGGTGCGTTCGTTTGGGCTGACTGCCAGCGATTCGCCACCGCCGTACTTCGTGTCGGTGTACAGCACCCGCAAAGACGCAATCATCCATTTGAGCAGCATCCACGCCAAAACGGGTGCGAATACGAAGCGCCATCCGATATTGCTACCAATAAGCGCAGCAAAAAGCAGAACCACGCTGGCGATAATCCACCGCACTGCCACTCCTTTCGCCCGGCCAATCAGCCGGCAACGAGGTAACGGTACCGGTTCCGCTTCGCCACCCACCCGCAAGGTCGCTAGGCTACGAGCCGTCAGGGCCCGTAGCTCAGCCTGGCAGAGCACCTGCTTTGCAAGCAGGGAGTCGTCGGTTCGAATCCGATCGGGTCCACCGTCTAATCGTCGGTCGCATTCTTACGACACATCCTCTAAACTTTTTCTTATGACGCATCGTGGCCTCCTTCTTCTTGGCCGCGGCGAGGCTGGTTAGACCGGCTCCCTCGCCGCGGAGGGTCTCGCGCGCCGGTCGTTATACCAACCGTCGCTTCTAGGAGACCCTAAAGATGAGTAACCCTGACCGTTTTGAGAACACTTGGGCGCCCAAACAGCAGCCTTCTGGCATGCCCTTTCAGCGCTACGAACCGTTCCATGAACAGATCACCGTGGCACTACCTGACCGCACCTGGCCGACCAAACGCATCGATGCGGCACCCCGCTGGTGCGCTGTCGATCTGCGTGACGGCAACCAGGCTCTGATTGACCCGATGGACCCTGCCCGCAAACTACGCATGTTCGAACTGCTGGTTGCGATGGGCTTCAAGGAGATCGAAGTTGGTTTCCCCGCCGCCAGCGACACCGACTTCTCGTTTGTGCGCAAACTCATCGAAGAAAACCGCATCCCTGACGATGTCGTGATTCAAGTGTTGACCCAGTGCCGGGAGCCGTTGATTCGACGTACCTACGAATCGCTCATCGGCGCCAAACACGCCCTCGTGCACTTCTACAACTCGACCTCAGTTCTGCAACGTCGGGTTGTGTTTGGTGCCGACAAGCAAGGCATCATCGATATTGCAACCGAAGGCGCCAACCTGGCCGTCAGGTTCGCTAAAGAAATCACACCAGACACCGAGATTTACTACGAATACTCGCCTGAGTCCTACACCGGCACCGAACTGGATTTCGCCGTCGAAATCTGCACGGCTGTACAGAACGTGATCAAACCAACCGCCAACCGGCCCATGATTATGAACCTGCCAGCAACCGTCGAGATGGCCACCCCTAACGTGTATGCCGACTCGATCGAATGGATGATCCGCAATTTCACTGATCGTGAGTCGTTGATCATCTCCCTACACCCACATAACGACCGTGGTACAGCTGTGGCCGCAGCAGAACTTGGCGTGTTGGCGGGCGCTGACCGGGTTGAAGGCTGCCTGTTTGGTAACGGTGAACGCACCGGCAACGTTGACCTCATCACCCTTGGCATGAACCTGTTCTCCCAGGGCATTGATCCGATGATGGATATTTCTGATATCGATCACATCCGTCGCACGGTGGAACACTGCAACCAACTGCCCGTGCACGAACGACACCCTTGGGGTGGCGACTTGGTGTACACCGCGTTCTCCGGCAGCCATCAGGACGCCATCAAAAAAGGTTTCGAAGCACTTGCCGTCGACGCCCGCGCCAGTGGCGTCAGTGTCAACAACATGACCTGGGGTGTGCCTTACTTGCCAATTGACCCCAAAGACGTCGGTCGCAGCTATGAGGCCGTAATCCGGGTTAACTCCCAATCAGGCAAGGGCGGCATCGCCTACATCATGAAAGCCGAGCATCAGTATGACCTGCCGCGGCGGCTACAGATCGAATTCAGCAAAGTGATTCAGTCCCGCACCGACACTGAAGGTGGCGAAGTCTCGCCGGCCAAGATGTACACCATGTTTGTCGACGAATATTTGGAAGGGGGCTCACCGCCGTGGGGCCGCTTCCGGCTAAAATCAATGAACCAACAATCGATTGTCGACAAAGCCGACCAGCTCAGTGCCGTCCTGACAGACAACGGTGAAGAAGCCCAGTTTGATGCGACCGGCAACGGGCCTTTGGATGCGTTCTGTGCCGGCTTGAAACAGCTGGGCGTGGCTGTTGAAGTGCTCGACTACGCCGAACATGCCCTCACATCGGGCACAGATGCGGTCGCTGCTGCCTATGTTGAATGCGCTGTTGGCGATCAGGTGCTTTGGGGCGTTGGCCGCGATGCAAACATCGTCACAGCCTCCCTGAAAGCCATTGTCAGCGCTGTCAACCGGTCGCAACGCTAAACAGCCCAACGTTTGCACCGTCACGGTGAAAGCTCAACACTGCGACGACTAGGCTGCCCTGCACGACAACCCACGTGGTGAACCTATGGCAGCAAGACAGCACGGAGGCTGGCACCCGGGAGATCATCCCGGTCGGCGCCAGTTTGCAACGCTTGGTGCCCTACCCCTTGAACTTGGCGGCGTCCTGCCCGCAGTGACCCTGGCATACGAAACATTTGGAACGCTAAACCGTGAACACAACAACGCTGTTTTGGTGTTACACGCCTTAACCGGAGATTCCCATGTCTCAGGTGTTGCCGGTGAAGGGCATGTAAGCCCTGGCTGGTGGGACCAGCTCGTTGGACCCGGCAAAGCAATCGACACCGACCGATGGTTCGTACTATGTCCCAATGTGCTGGGCGGCTGTCAAGGCTCGACTGGCCCCTCGTCGCGTCATCCAGACGGTGAACCGTGGGGCGCCCGCTTTCCCATAATCACAATCCGCGACCAGGTCGCCGCCGAAATTTTGCTTGCCGATCAGCTCTCCATCCACCAATTTGCCGCGGTGCTAGGCGGATCAATGGGAGGCATGCGGGTGCTCGAATGGGGCATTATGGCGCCTGAACGAATGCGTGGGCTTGCCCCAATTGCCGTCTCAGCGACTGCAACGTCGGATCAGATCGGTTTGCAGACGATGCAGATCAACATGATCCGCTCTGACCCGGCCTGGCAAGGTGGCGCATATCTGTGTAACCCCGATGCGCCCGGCCCGACCGCCGGGCTGATGCTGGCCCGTCAACTTGCCCACTGGAGCTACCGCAGCCGCGAAGAGTTTTCGTTGCGTTTCGCTCGGCGTGCCCAAGGTGACGAAGATCCGTTACGTGACGGTCGTTTTGCCGTGTCGTCTTACCTTGAATATCACGGAGAAAAACTGGTTCGTCGTTTTGATGCAGCCAGTTACGTCACCCTCACCCACGCAATGAACACCCACGATGTGGGCCGTGACCGTGGCGGGGTGTCTCAGGCACTGGCCACCATTCGCGCCGATGTTGTGGTTGCCGGTATCGATAGCGACCGGCTGTATCCACTCGAAGAACAGCATGCCCTGGCCCACCAGTTACACATTCACGGCGATCGTGCCACCGTCATCCGCTCCCCTTACGGCCATGACGGCTTTCTCATTGAAGCACCCCAGGTTGGGCGTATCATCGGCGCGCTTTTAACCCGCATCCACAACAACCTCTAGACAGTTGCTAGCCGCATGCGCCACCGGCAACGTTTAGCTTGGCGTGGCATTCCACCAAAAGATGCGTAGTGAGCAGTACGCTTCTCAATCTAGGCAAGCCACACGAAGGGGCCGTATGGGGTTTTTGTATCGGGCGACAAGTGCCCTTTTTTTAACTTCATTTCGGGCGTTTGACGTGCGCATTGATGTGCGTGGTGCAGAGAATATTCCGGCTACCGGCGGTGCCATTCTTGCCAGCAATCACATCAGCTATCTTGATTTTGCCTTTGTAATGCTTTCCAGCCCCGCGCCCCGCCGTGACGTTCGTTTTTTGGCACGCAGCGAATTTTTCAACGTGCCCATTGTCGGCCAAGTGTTGCGTGGATTGCGACAAATTCCCGTTGACATAGACGGCGATCCGTTAACTGCAGCCGCTGAAGCACGATCCGCTTTAGAGAATGGCGAACTGGTCGGGATGCATCCGGAAGGCACAATTTCACCCTCATTTGTGATGCGTCGGGCAAAAAGTGGTGCGGTCCGGTTAGCAGAGCAGGCCAACGTGCCGTTAATCCCCGTGGGCTTATGGGCTCCACAACGCCTGCTCACAAAAGGTGTCCCTTTTCGGCCCCAACGGCATGTCAGTGTGCTGGTCGAGTACGGCGAACCGTTTTACCCCAGCGGACGCACCGGTGCCGCTAAAACTGTCGAGCTGATGGACCGCATCGGGGCGCTACTTGCCTCAGCTCAGCAGCGCTACCCGCAGCAACCCACGCCGACCAATAACTGGTGGCAGCCGGCCCACCTAGGCGGCACCGCGCCAACACCCGAAGAAGCAGAGACGCTCCTGGCCGTCCAGTTCAGTAAACGGCGGCGTTCAGGCACAAACTAACGGCCTGAGGACAACTCTGTGGAAATGTGCATAATCGCACTGGTGAAACTCCACAGGTGCAACGCTACAGGGAGCGTGGCTCATCCCATAAAGAGTCATCTAGGACCTGATCGCGCTTCTTTTTCGCCAACACAGCAAACCCAGCACTCACCACTGTCAACAGCAGAGCAATAAGGCCTTTTCGGCCTTTTTTCTGCGGTTCTGTGTTTTCTGGCTGTTCATCATGTTTTCGCAGTTTCACAACTACTCCGTTTCCTCGTGACATGCGTCATCTTAATCCACCGTAGCGTGCCAATAGGCGTATCGTCATGTCAATATGCTGTCATAAAGTTACAGCCGCAACCAAAGGAGCTGTTGATGCGTGTGCTTCGCCTGCTTGCCGTCGTCATGATCGCGGCAATGGTGACCGCCGTCACAATCGCGTTTCTCACCTCGCCGTTCACAACTGACGGGCGTGAGTTAATTGACCTTGCCTGGGGCCGCGTCACCATCATCGATCTGTATCTCGCGCTGGGAGCCTTCATTCTGTGGGTGGGTTGGCGCGATGGCGTGGGCAAAGCACTTGTGTGGGCGTTCATCACAGCTATTACCGGCAGTGCCGGCATTGGTGTGTATCTGCTGCTCGCAACCCGCAACGCAACGCGTGTAGAAGACGTCTTGTTGGGATCGCGACACAACACTTAAACCGTGGGCCAAGGAGGACTCGAACCTCCGACCTCACCCTTATCAGGGGTGCGCTCTAACCAAGCTGAGCTATTGGCCCTTAAGCATTCTGCGGCAGCGTAGCGCTGCAACCACACGCCCGCGAAACGCTAGTCGAACAGCTCATCGCGCTGTATGCCCCCACGCGGAGTTGCCGGTGGGTTTAAACGAGTTGGCGGCTGTTGCGGTGCGCTTGGTTGCGCTTTGGTTTGCACGCTCTTGGCTGAGGCAGAAACGTCGGTTTTCGCAGCCGGTTTAACCACCTCATCGTCTGTCACCAACTGCACCGCTATGCCACCAGTAAGTTCTGCAATCAGGTTGAACAAGAACGTGCCAAACAGCAGCACGGCCGTGTGCACGACGGCAATCAAGCCGGCAATCAGGGCCGCTGCCCGAAAAACGACGGCTGCAGTGATATCACAGCTGGCAAACCCGACATCAAGCGCCACGTCGCAGCCACGATTCACCAAATCAAAGCTACTCAAGATGGACCACACAAAGGCAACTGTCAAAGTAAGAATGACGAACAAGACGATGCCAACGATCGACCCGAACTTCAACACCGACCACGGCTCAATCCGTTTCAGCGTGTAACGACGAAGCATCACCATGTCCTTTTACGCATCCACGTCAGGCAGTTCATCGCCTGGCAGTTCAACCGTATCGGCATCCGCTATCAATGACACAGCAACTACAAGCGCACCTTCATCTGGTCGCATGAGTGCTACCCCCTGGGTTGTGCGACCCATCGGACGCACATCCGCAAGATCCATACGAATCAGCGTGCTCGAGTCGGTCACCAGCATAATCTGTGCCTCGTAGGGCACGACTAGCGCGCCGGCTAGCGCACCACGGGTTTCTGTCAAACGAATCGTCTTTACACCCTGCCCGCCGCGCTTCTGCGTGGCGTAACCGCTCAGCGGGGTGCGTTTACCAAATCCGGCCTGCGTGACACATAACAGGAAACTGCCGTCATCTACGCCATGGGGCGGAACCGGCGTCATCGCAAGCACCCGGTCGTCTCGTCCGATGCGCTGGCCGCGCACCCCAGCGGCGGTACGTCCCATCGAACGCACATCTGTTTCTGCGAAACGAATTGCATTACCTAGCGCAGAAACAAGCACAATGTCGCGTGTTCCATCTGTGACAGACACGCCAATAAGTTCGTCATCATCCGCCAAGTTGATGGCGATCAGTACAGAGCGTGGAGAATCAAAATCGTCCAAACGGGTGCGTTTTACCACGCCGCGTTTGGTGGCGAATACTAAGAATCCTTCCTTGCTAAACGCCTCTAGCGACAAGATTGCCGCCACCCGTTCGTCTTGTTCAAACGCAAGCCCTGGCACGTTGGCGATGTAGACGCCTTTGGCTGCCCGCGACTTTTCGGGAAGTTGATACGCCTTAATGCGATAGACACGGCCCTTATTTGTGAACACTAAAACATGATCGTGGGTGCGGCAGGTCAGCAGATGCGCAACCACATCATCGTCTTTCATGTCGGCACTGCGCACACCGCGGCCGCCGCGTTTTTGGGTACGAAACGCATCAATTTCGGTGCGTTTTACATAACCTCCGGTGGTGAGGGTGATTACGACGTCACTTACAGGAATCAGATCTTCAACCGTCATCGCACCGTCATCAGCGATGATGCGGGAGCGGCGTTCATCGCCAAAACGGGCACGAATCTCGGTGAGCTCTTCACGAATAATCTGATTAACCCGCTCTGGGTCGTTGAGAATTGAGGTGAGTTCGCCAATTAATTGTTGCAGGTCGGCAAATTCATCACGGATGCGCTGACTTTCCAACGCCGCAAGCCGCCGTAACTGCATATCAAGGATGGCTTGGGCCTGTAGTTCACTTAACGAGAACGCCGTCATTAACGCCGATTTGGCGGCATCGGCCGAATCGGCGGCGCGAATCAGACGAATAACTGCATCGATGTCCTGCAGCGCCAGCAGTAGTCCTTCAAGAATGTGCGAGCGGTCTTGTGCTTTACGCAGCCGGTATGCCGTACGCCGCGTGGTCACCTCTACTTGGTGATCCAAATAATGGCGAAGAGCGGCATCTAGGGTCAGCGTCCGTGGAATCCCATCAACCAAAGCAAGCAAGTTCACCCCAAAAGTGTCTTGCAGTTGGGTGTGCTTATACAGCTGATTCAACACCACCTGAGGATTTGCGTCACGCTTCAAATCAATGGCAATCCGCATGCCCTCCCGCGAAGATTCGTCACGCAGGTCGGCGATGCCCGTTAACGTCTTTGCGTTAACCAGCTCAGCAATCTTTTTCAACAAAGACGCTTTATTCACCATGTAGGGCAGTTCAGTGACAACGATGCGTTCGCGGTCGTGGCCGTGCTCGCCCTCCTCGATCGTGCATACCGCACGAACTTTCACCGAACCACGCCCGGTTGTGTAGGCGTCATAAGCGCCTTGCTGACCCAAAATGAGCCCGCCAGTGGGGAAGTCGGGTGCCGGAACATACGCCATCAATGCGGCCGCATCTAGCGTGTTGTCGTCAATGAGTGCCAGGGTTGCGTCGATTAATTCTGCGACGTTGTGGGGTGGGATGTTTGTGGCCATACCCACCGCAATCCCAATGGCGCCGTTGGCGAGCAAGTTAGGAAACCGTGCCGGTAAGACAACTGGCTCACTTTCATAACCGTCATAGTTGTCCACGAAATCAACGGTTTCTTCGTCGATGTCGCGCAGCAGTTCCATGGCTATGCGAGAGAGCCGCGCTTCGGTGTAACGCATCGCTGCAGCAGGGTCGCCATCGACCGATCCAAAGTTGCCGTGACCATCAATTAACTCATACCGGATAGAGAAATCTTGACCCATACGAACCAGTGCGTCGTAGATTGCACTGTCACCATGAGGGTGGTACTTCTTCATGACGTCGCCGACAGCAGACGCACATTTACGGTAGGGCCGGTCCGGGCGCAGTCCTGTTTCGTCCATCGAATACAAAATGCGACGGTGAACCGGTTTGAGGCCGTCACGTACATCCGGCAGGGCCCGACCGACGATCACCGACATGGCGTAATCGAGATACGACGCACGCATCTCATCTTCAATAACAACCGGCTCTACGCGTCCTCCGGGCATCGGAGCCACTGCGTCAACCGTGCCGTCTATCGACACATCATCAGCCATCGGTGGTCTCCTTCATTGGGCCCTCGTCGTCGGGCGTATAGAACGTGTCGGCTCGGCGTGATGCGGCCCAAATGAGCAGACCCATTAATCCGCCGAACACGCCACCGGTTACTACTGATGACCGCACAGGGAAACCCAGAAGGATCCCCAGCAAAAACACGCTTACTGCGACAGTTAGCGCCCCAATGAGGGCTGCGCGCACAGTTCGAGTCACGGTCGAGCCTTCCCAAAAATCTTTAGTTACACGTCAATTTTGGCGTAGCGAGCATTCCGCTGAATAAAGTCGCGACGGGCAGCCACATCGTCGCCCATCAGTATGGAAAACATTTCGTCAGCGACGGCCGCATCATCAAGCGTGACTTGCTTTAAGGTGCGCACTTCTGGGTCCATGGTTGTTTCCCACAGCTGCTGCGGGTCCATTTCACCTAGACCTTTGAAGCGTTGCACTTCAATTTTTCGGTCAGGTGCCTGTTCGCGCATGCCCGCTAAAACCACATCGCGTTGCTGATCGCTGTAGCAGTAGTGCAGTTCTTTTTTCCGGGTCGGATGAAAGATGAGGTACAGCGGTGGCTGAGCCAGGTAGACATATCCCGCTTCAATCAATGGCTTCATGTGCCGGAACAAAAAAGTCAGCAACAACGTACGGATGTGGGCACCATCAACATCAGCGTCAGCCATCAAAATCAGTTTGTGATAGCGCGCCTTACCCACGTCAAAATCTTCGGCAAAACCGGTACCCATCGCCGTTATTAGGGCCTGAACCTCAGTATTCGACAGAATTTTGGGCAGGCGAGCCTTCTCAACATTGATAATTTTGCCACGAATCGGCAGAATCGCCTGGGTGCGACGATCCCGCGCTTGCTTGGCTGAACCTCCAGCCGAATCGCCTTCCACAATATAAATCTCTGATTCTGCCGGATCTCTTGTCTGACAGTCCGCCAGCTTGCCCGGCAAAGTTGTCGACTCAAGCAAAGACTTTCGCCGCGTCAAGTCGCGCGCTTTGCGTGCCGCAACACGTGCCTGAGCTTCGCCTTCAGCCTTCATGACAATTAGCCGGCCTTCAGCAGGATGTTCATCAAACCACTCGGCAATACGGGCATACGACACCGTTTGCACGAATGATTTCACTTCCGAGTTACCAAGTTTGGTCTTAGTCTGTCCCTCAAACTGGGGATCGCCAACCTTCACAGAAACGATTGCGACCAGTCCGCTGCGCAAGTCATCGCCCGTGAGAGAATCAACGTCTTTGGAACGCAGCAAACCTTTATCTTTGGCCCAGCGGTTCACCACAGACGTCAATGCGGTACGGAAACCCTCTTCGTGGGTGCCGCCTTCATGGGTGTTAATTGTGTTAGCAAAAGACAGGATTGAGTCGTTGTAATCATTAATCCACTGCAGTGCGACCTCAACCGACTGTTTCCCGTTTGGGCCTTCTTCTTCGGCCTCAAAATGAATGGTTTCATGCAGGCCGTCCTTGGCTTTGGTGGTTTGAATATGTTCGACAAAGTCGCGCAAACCGCCCGGGGCATGGAACATCATCTCTCGCGGCAACTCATCGTCATGAGGCCGTTCATCAGTCACTGTAATTTTCAGTCCGGCAGTGAGAAATGACGTGTCGCGCAGCCTGCGCGTAATCGTCTCCCAAGAAAATTCGACACCTTCAACAAAGACATCTGGATCGGGCCAAAACGTGATCATTGTTCCGGTTGCTGCATCTGCGGGTGCGTCACCGAGTCGTGCCACAGGAGCGTCTGGTTCACCACATTGATATGTCTGGCGAAACCTGCCACCGTCGCGAACAACGTCGGCGATTAGACGATTAGATAGTGCGTTAACCACAGAAATGCCCACGCCATGCAGTCCACCGGACACCGCATACGCCTGCGAATCAAACTTGCCCCCGGCATGCAACACCGTCAAGACAACCTCAAGAGCTGAGCGGCCTTCTTTCTCGTGCAGATCAACCGGAATGCCGCTGCCGTTATCGCTAATGCGCATCCCGCCATCGGCCAGCAGCGTCACCTCGATTGCATCACAGCGCCCGGCGAGAGCCTCATCTACGGAGTTATCGACAACTTCCCACACCAGGTGGTGCAACCCACGCGGTCCCGTAGAGCCGATATACATGCCTGGGCGACGGCGGACAGCTTCAAGTCCTTCGAGAACTGTGATGTTTTTAGCACTGTATGACGCATCGTTGAGCGTCTTGGCAGAGTCGACATCAGTCACTTAGCGGGCCTCTCTGATACAGGGATAGGCGTCACGTCGGCCGGAGCGAACACAAACAACCGACCCTATAAACGCGACATACCCCACAGCCTAGCAGCCGGCCAATCGCCGTAGGCGTGTTTTAGCTTGCCTGTGGGAAGAGAAGCCACAATCCGCGTGGGTGACGCTTGAGAAAGGCTTTCGACGCTCAGCAGCGAAAATTATCGCGCTAACGGCTGTTCGGGGAGTTGTCGACCCGCCGCCAGTTCAGCAAACGCATCCAACACGCCCCGTGGGTTCGTGCCGCTCGCGCGATGCACAATTTCACCCTCAGGATTAATGATCACCCAGTAGGGGGTCGCCCGTAAGCCGTATGCACGCGCTATGGATGAAGCCACATCATCAACAATGATCGTGTTCTGGTAGTTCTCGCGCGCAAACCAGTCCTGTGGGGGCCAGTTTGGGCGTACATCACTCAAACTGGTTGACACTGCGATCAAATCAACGTCATCTGGCAGTCTGCCTTCACCAACCCATTGCACCACGGAAGGCAGTTCTTCCATACAAAATTGGCACCACGAGGCCATAAACATCACCATCTGGCCACGACCCGTAGCGCCACCAAGAGTGACCGCGTTGCCGTCATGATCGGTGCCTTCTACGACGGGAGCTAGCTGACCGATTTCTGGGTCAGGATCACCTGGTTCAGGTGATCGCGTGAGATCTGCACCCACAATCTGCGGCGATCCGGCAACGTCAGAGACGTTCAATCGCGAATCTGACTCATTTACTGACAGCAACGCGATGAGGAAGACAACGCCAACAACGGCTGCGCCCAGCAGAATAAATAGAAGTTTGCGTCGTTGGTCTTGCGCAGTTGCTTTTGCCGTTGCCATAAATTTTTCCTCACCGTGGGGTGGTTTCGTCCACCTGTGTTTTCCGTGCTGCCAGTGTTAACAAACTAATTGCGATAAAAGCGATCAGTGCCATCGTTGGCAGCGTCAAAAAACCAAACTCATTAATCCACTTAAGTGCGCAAGGCGCGTTGGGGTCACACATTCCCCCAAGTGCCGGGCGGCGTTCAATCATGATATGCCAGATGCTGACACCTGCACCGATAGCAGTGACCGGAAGGACTGTTTTAAACACGTGCGCATCGCGTCGCAAAGCTGCCACGCCCACGATAATTACCAATGGGTACATCGCGATGCGTTGATACCAGCACAACACACATGGCGTGTAATTTGCCACTTCCGAGAAAAACAATGACCCGATTGTGGCAACGCTTGCAATCACAGTTGCCAGCGGTAATGCCAGTTCGTCACGCAGCACAGCAGGTACGTGTTTGCGGAGTAAAACCAGAACCAGGTAAGCGATCAACGCTAACGCCATCAGACTGAATAGTCCGGCAATCCGTTCGGCAACAGCCACCATGTCAGGTCTTTTCGTTTTCTAATGGTCCAACAACAATCCGCACGTCGCGAATGCTGTCTATGCCCAATCGGGCCTGAATGTTCTGGGTAATGTTAGGAACACAGTACCGAAGTTGTGTGGCCCAAATCTGAGACTCCACGCGTAACACGAGAATCCCTCCTGCCAAACGCACCGGTTCGCAGTGAGAGGCAATGTCCTCGCCACAGATCTGATCCCATTGACGAAATAATGTGGCGCTTTCTAGCCGTGACGCCCAACCCTGGCGGGCGACTATGTCACCCAGCACACTGCCTAAAGCTTCAGGGGCTGAGATGCGGCTAAGAGACGGTTCGTCGTGTTCATCGGACGCAGTCCAGTCGTCATCAGTGACCGGCCGCGGATCAAACTGGGCATGATCTTGCGCTTCACGACGTTTACGTAAAGTCCACCGTTTACGTTGATAAAGCGTTGCTTCAGACCAACTGTTGCGCGTATTTTTGCCGGGTAACGAATCCTTACTCCGCCCTGCCATTAGGACGTCACTTTCGTCGCCATACTCACACCATCCGTCTTTATAACAGCATATCCCTCGCCCGCTAAGGGGACATCAGCCCCGACGGCAGCTGACACAATCACTTGGGGAAAGGTTGCACATGCTGCAGCCAGATGCTCACGGCGACGTTCGTCGAGCTCGGCGAACACATCATCAAGCAACACAACCGGTGGATCGTCATCCAATGTAAGGATTTCACGGGTGGCCAGTCGTAGCGCCAAAGTCAACGACCACAACTCGCCATGTGAGGCATAACCCTTCGCGGGAAAAGATCCCAAAACAAATTCGATGTCATCACGATGAGGACCAATCAAAGTGATCCCACGTTGCTCTTCTTCACGCCGCACTAACTGTAACGACTGCCGTAATGCGTCAGTTATCTCTGCCAGAGTCGGAACAGCCGATTCATTGGCATTGGCGTCCCATTGATCTGTAGACACATCACTGTCAGCGTGTAGCGAGGGCTGATACACCAACTTCAATAATTCATTCTTGCCCGAAATGGCGTGATAGCCAGAAAGAAGTTGCGGATAGATACCCCGCAAACCGGCGATACGCGCAGCAATTAACGGCGTAGCCAACCCTATTAGCTGCTCAGTGTACGCCTCTAAGGTGTCTCTTGCTGTGGTTTGTGCTCCCGATGGCAATGACCGCAACTGCTTTAACAGTTGATTTCTTTGGCGTAAAACACGGTCGTAATCGCCTTTTACTGAAGCATAGGACGCGCGTCGTTGACTTAAAATATCATCGAGGAAACGGCGTCTTTCTGAGGGATCTCCGCGCACGATCGCTAAATCTTCCGGCGCAAATAACACTGTGCGTAACACACCAATTGCGTCACTGGTACGCCGCTGGTCTTGGCCGTCAAGCTTGATGCGTGGTTTAGGACTCCCTAGAAGTAGGTCTATTGAGCGCTCGCGTTGTTCGCTTGTTTCAATACCTACGCGTATCAAAGTAGGTGTGGCGTTGTGGCGCAGTAACGGTTGATCTGAACTATTGCGATGCGACTGGCCTGTACTTACGCGACATATCGCTTCAAGTAAATTTGTTTTTCCTTGACCATTTGGTCCGATAAATAGTGTTACTCCGTCAGAAAAATGTAGTTTCTGTTCGGCATATGAACGAAAATTTGTTAGCTCAAGTCGTCGTAACCACACCGCTTTACCTTTGCGTTGAACAACTAATTCACTCGCATCGGCATTAACAAATACGTCAAATCATCAGACGTTGTTTTGTTATCTTCAGTGTGAGGACGAAGTACTGCCGGTTTAAGGCCGTCACGCAACTCAATCACGATCATGTCTGTACCTGTGGCGTCTAAACCACTGAGCAAGAATGTGGGATTAAACGCGATGGTTAAACCTTCACCATTGACGGTTGCAGGCACACTTTCAACGGCGTCTCCCATTTCATGGTTAGTAGCTGCTAATTCAATACTGCCCTCACTAAATGTCAATGAGACAGGCATATTGGACTGACCCATCGCAACAATGGCAACCCGCTGTAGGGCTTCTACTAGCACGCTGCGTTCAACCGTTACAACGGTCTCAAAACCATCTGGGAGAAGTGCCTGATAGTTTGGGAATGTGCCTTCAATTAGTTTAGTTGTGAGCCGACGGTCACCGAATAGGAAGGAAACTTGACCGTCCTCAATGACAATATTCACAGAGCCACCAAGTTCCGCAGCAGCTTTTGCTGCCTCCTGTAGAGACCGTGCAGGAATGAGC
>Ga0105050_10005945_pt1 | contig 15415 bp, 11 predicted proteins | sample FRY01_FD_78088 | JGI IMG/M metagenome (GOLD analysis project Ga0105050, IMG submission 78088) | Freshwater microbial communities from Lake Fryxell liftoff mats and glacier meltwater in Antarctica - FRY-01 | ecosystem: Environmental > Aquatic > Freshwater > Ice > Glacier meltwater ... | reverse complement strand
GTCAATTCGAGACCGATTTTTCGTTCGTTTGAGGCTAGTAGTGGGCGCTACATGCCGAAAACGAACAAAAAATCCGGCCGAAGTGGCGCCGCCGCAGCCCGTTGATCTTCTGCCGCGCAGACTCCTAGCTTCCGGTAGCGCTGCCGAGCATCCTGAGTGGCACCTGCAGCAAGCCGTGATTCTGGTCGAACCCGCAGGCATCCAATCCGACAGGGCCAAAGTCATTATCCTCGATCAACCCGTTGATACACAGACTGCCGGCTATGAAGGCAAGTTCCGGCGGCAGCAGGTCGGTCAGGGTTGCGCGTTCAACGGCGCCGTTGCCAAGCACGACCACCTGGCGCTGGTAATCAGCGATTGAGCCGGGACGTACAGCGTCACTGCCTTGGAGTGCCAGCGCCGTTGTGGCTAACTTGTCAAGCGTGACGATCGGCGCATCGATCCTGAATCCATACTGTGCAAAAAATACGGGTTCGGAAAGATCACGCGACAAACCGAACACGGCCATGACGCCGTTGTCTCCAACCACGGGGAAAGCCGTTCCCGGTACTGGAGAATCTGGCAAATCGGGGTCGTGCTGACCAGTCTGCGCCAACAAGGTAGCCGGCACCGCTCGCAAACGCAGTGTACTCAGCGCATTCGCAGATATGCCCGCTGGGCTATCGGCAACGACGTACATCGTGCGCTGTGCATTGGCCGCGATGGACGATGGACAATGTGCTGCCTTCTACTGAAGGAAACTCTGATTTATCAGAGTTTCCTGGTGGTGCAAGGATGCACCACCATTTTCCGCAAGGCTCTTTTTCATTGGAACGGGCGAGGTGCGCGAAGCGTGCCGACCTGATCGATTCGCAGGAGAGAATTGATCAGAGGTTCCTTAAGACAGATCACCGCCAGCGCCAAACCTGTAGTCCGGACACACTGTTCTGCTCCATGTACAGGGTTGTCGATGCGCGATCAAATCCACCCACATTGATGTTGCTCTGCAGGCGAATTTCGCAGTCTTCATCGCCATTGCCGGTATTGGTCAGCAGAAAGGACAGCGTTGCCTCGGACATCGGCGAGTCAGTCGTCACCAGGTCCGCCTGCTCCGCAACAACGACGACATCAAGGGTTTCGTCGACACGGGTGGTCGTGGTGTTGCTCCGGACGCTTCGGCCATTCCCCTCTACCGTGAAGCTCATGTCCGCGGTGTTGGGAATGAGTGTTCCAGCCGGCATACCACCCGCCGCGGCCGGTCCGCACATATAGACTGATCGACAGGCCGGACAGCCAGACAAACCCGACAGGCGGGCGCACGCACCTGCTCTGGTGCCGATCGCCGCTGGTTGGGCGATCCGAAAAAACGACATGTTGCTGACGACGCGACCTGGAATGACAAAACGCCACCAGGTTTCAGGATATCGGAGTCAACAATCCGTTAACCCGTTGCAATCAACAGCACACAAATCCACGTGCGCCAACACGGTGGCACGGGGTCAGGTATTTTGTCATCACGCGGGTCAATCGGCCCTCGCAAGCAGAATGTTGACGGTTCCGGTGACCGGATCGAAGTCTATTTCGGCTTCGCCCCGACGCAGTTGCTGCAAGACACGCTCACATTTCTGGCTGAGCGACCATTCCCGGTCGCCATAGTCGGTTCCCTCCTGCAGCACAAAATCCTCGATGACTCCCTGCAGGGCTTCCGGGGAGAGCGAGTCGACATCTATTTTCATCGGATCATTTTCCCGGCAACTGGCATCGCCAAAGTTGTCATCAATCGGGTACCCGGAGTACCACAGGCCAATTTTCCAACAGAATTCTGACCAAGGTCAGTACGCTCAAGCCCGGACTATTCATCAAGCGACCGGGCTGGGAAATGGGCAACGTTTGAGCCTACACTGACGGCGACCACCGGGTCCCGCATGCATGGAGCCACCCACATCAGGCAGTCCCCCAGGACACCATATGTCGCTTGATGAGCAGTACGTTCGCACCGAACGTGACTGAGTGCACGCGACGGATGCGTTCCCGTTGAATTCAAAGGACAATCCATGCATAACACTGGCATGACGGCACGCGGTCCGCTGCCTTTCAACTGAAAGCTGCTGCTGAACTCGTCACTTTGTTCCAACCGGATAGGGAACCATGGCTGAACAGGATCACATACTGGTCGTCGAAGACGAACCAATCACTCGCGAACAGCTCGTCTCGTATTTTGAGGATGAAGGATTTCGTGTTTCGTCCACCGGCAGCGGAGATGAAGTGCACCGGCTCATCCGCGATACGGATGTCATTCTCGTACTCCTGGATATCAAGTTGCCAGGCAAGGATGGATTGACGCTGACTCGAGAGGTGCGTGCGCATTCCGACATCGGAATCATCCTGGTGACCAGCAAGAACGAGCAGATCGATCGTATTCTCGGTCTGGAGTCCGGCGCCGATGACTATGTGACCAAACCATTTGATCCACGTGAGTTGCTCAGTCGCTCACGCAATCTCATTCGCCGCGTTCACATCCAGCAGAGTCAGAAACGCAAGGGGCATACACGTACCTTCGCGGGCTTCATGCTCGACCTGAACAAGCGGGAGATCATCGACCCCGACGGTGAAGCCTGTCAGCTGTCTGCCGGGGAGTATCAGCTATTGCTTGCTTTCATGGAAAAAGCCGGCGAAGTGATGAACCGGGATCAGCTGATGAACCGCATCCGCAATCGCGAATGGTTCCCCGATGACCGCTATATCGATGTGCTGGTCGGACAGTTGCGGAAAAAACTGGGTGAGCGGGCGGCTAGCGCCAAAATCATCGCCACCATCCACGGCACCGGGTACCTCTTTACTCCAGAAGTGGTTTGACCGCGACGGAAAAAATCTACGGGAGTGCAACGACCACCGTGCACCGGCAGGAGCACGGTGGACATTCGTTGATCATCAAAACCCTCCAGCCGGAAGCGCGCACACCCAATGCGATCGCGCGCTACCAGCATGAATTCCATATCAATCAGTCACTGACGAGTCCGTTTGTCTGCCGCGCCACGAGCTTTGACGAATCGGATTACTCAATTCGTTACGAAGATGTTGGTGGCGAGTCGCTCCGCGAGCTGAAGCGGCAACAAAACCTCAGCTTCGATGAGCGTGTACAGATCGCGATCCAGTTGGCTGACGCCATCCAGTCGATTCACGATGAAGGTGTCATTCATCGTGACTTGAATCCTGGCAACATCATCGTGAACCTGCATCGCAACGATCAGCAGGTCTGGCTGATCGACTTTGGCCTGGCTACCCTCGCCCCCAGGGAAAACCAGAGCGCGGAGATCAGCAGCAGCCTGTCGGGTACCCTGCCCTACATCGCGCCGGAACAGACCGGTCGTGTTAATCGGGTAGTGGACTACCGCACCGATCTTTATTCACTCGGCGCCACGCTGTATGAACTTTTTGGCGACCGGCCACCGTTCGTCAAAAACGATCCACTCGAGTTGATACACGCGCATATTGCCAGTACGCCGGAACGGCTGAAATCCATTGCTCCGGATGTCCCTGGCTGGCTTTCCGATTTGACCGGCAAATTGTTGGCCAAACAGCCGGAAGCCCGTTACCAGAGTGGTGCCAGTGTCGCCGACGATCTGCGCGCCGGAATACGCCAGGGCAACACGACCGTGTTTCGTCTCGGTGCGACCGACTCGCCCAGCCAGCTTTCGATACCGCGCAAGCTGTATGGCCGTGAAAGTGCATTTTCCAGCTTTGCGGAACTGATTGAGCGCTGCCAGGGCGGTGAATCTTTGTTTTATCTCGCGACTGGCGGTGAAGGCATGGGCAAGGCCGCACTCCTGGACGCGCTGACTCAAGAAGCCAAGCAGACCGGCGCACTGGTGGCAAATTTCCACGCCACCGATTCCACCACGGATAGGAATCTGTGGACCAGCTTGTTGAGGTCGTTGCTCAGGCAGCTGCTTTCTGGTGCGGATGCACTGAGCCAGCAACTGGTCGAGCACATCGCAGCATGCCGGGGCGAAGGCATGCAGGCACTGGCTCGCGGTTTCCCGGAACTGGCAAGTCTGGTCGGTCAGGAAGGTGAGCGTGGTGCCTGGCAGGATGGCGTTGCCGAGTTCATCGCTGCGCTGACACCGCGGGTCTGTTGCCTGATCGTGCATGGCGTCGATCTGTTGACGGCAGAGCGTCTGCAGAGTTTGCTCGAAAACACCATCCGTTTTCGCCATGTGTTGCTGGTGTGCGGCGCAGAAAGTGCCGCGCTTCCGGCTTTTGATCAACCCAAGATAGCAACCAAGACTCATCGTGAAGTCCTGCAGAATCTGCACAAAGGCAGTATTCGCAATCTGCTGGCCGACATGCTTGGGCACAGTCAGGCGAGAGTCCGCGAACTGGCAAGCGAACTTCACGCCAAGACCGATGGTCTGCCGTCACATCTGATCGCGTTGATCCTTGAACTGCACAATCGGGGATTGATCCATCGTGAAGAAGCCAGCGGACAGTGGACATGGAACATCGAGACCATCCGCGCCCACTACTTTTCGCACAGCACCAGCGAACGCGTGGATATCCAGTACCAGGGGCTCGAGCCTGCGACGAGGCAGGCGCTGGCGCTCGCAGCGTGCATCGACCTGCAATTTGATGCAGCCATGTTGAGTGAATTGACCGCGGAATCGGTGACCAGCACTGCTGCCTCGCTGCGCAGCGCGATCACCGAGGGCTTACTTTATTCAGACGGCAGCAGCTACAGCTTTTCGCACCCTCGGGTACGCGCCATCATCTATGGCAGCAATCCGGAAGAACGCCGTCGGCACAACCATCGACGGATTGCGCAGTGGTATCGCGCACACCCAGGCGCCGATGACAACACGCTGCCTCAGATCACCGCTCATTTGAACGCAGCCTGCGATCCCATCGCAGACGCCGACACCGATCGCCGCGAACTTGCTGAACTCAATCTGGCAACTGCGCGTCTGCAACTTGAAAGTGCTCGCTACCAGCAGGCCTACAAAGGCGCAAGAACCGGCCTGTTGCTTCTGCCACTGGAAGACCGCAACGGAATAACCCATCGGGAGCTCGTGGATACAGCGGCGGAAGCTGCGTTCCTGTGCGGTGACTTGGAGCAACTTGAACACCTCCTGCGACCGGGATTACCGGTCACCAGCGCGTTGCGCGAGATGGGCGTACGCGCATCCCTGATGCGCAACGAACTGGTGCAGGCGAGGCAACTCGCGCTGACCCACCTGCTCGAGCTCAGGCACACCCCGCTCTACCGTCCCTGGAGCAGTCTGCGCATTCAGGCCGCCCGCTGGTTAAAGGAGCCGCGACTGGCAGGCCTGGAACCTTTGTCACTGCAACTGGCTGCAACGTTGACCGATGCACGGATGCAGCATGCATTCCGCCTGGTGTGCGACCTGCTGCACGCCAATCGGCTCATGCGGGCACCAGGCAATCGCAGATTTGCAGAGGATGTTCTGCAACGGGCCAAACAGTCGGGTTATAGCGCGGAGGTTGGCTATTGTTTTGCCGAGCGCGCCAGCATCGCCATCGAAGACGATGACATCGAACTTGCTACTCACCTGGCGACCAGCGCGCGACTGTTGGCAGATCGATTTGTCGATGACCGTTTCGCCGTCCGGTCCCTGATTCTCCTGCATGGTCAGGTGGATCCCTGGACCTCAGCGTTTGATGTTTCCCTCAAGGCACTGGCGACGCAGATCATCCACGCAACCCGCGCCCGTGACTTCGAGTCGGCAGCCACGGGCTGCGTGTTCTATGGAATCAACGGTTTGCTGCAGTCGCGCGAGATGAGTACATTGCGCCGCGAACTGGCGGGCAGTCTCGAATCACTCGAGCAACCCGGCAGCATCACTGGTATGAACCTCGCCAGCTTCATCCAGCGCATCATCGGCAGCCTGCTCGGTGAAGCCGATGAATCCCAGGCCAGCGACGCGAAACAACTGCCCATCAGCAATCCGAGTGATGTTTTTGCCTTTGCCGTTGTGTACGTGCTGCGGACCTGGTACGCAGTGATGTTCAATGATTTCAAAGGCGCGGCGGCAACTCTTGAGCTTGCCGGACAACATGTGCAGGCGCTGGCCAGTTCTCCTCTGCTCATGATTCATCAGTTGTGTGCATCAATCGTCAAGCTGCGCAACAAGGATGCCGACGCAAGCCGCATTGCACGTCGTCACCTGAAGTCGCTCGACCGCGCGCAGCGGAACGGAAGCCGGCTCGCCAGCAGCAAGCGGTTGCTGGTCGAAGCTGAACTGGCGTGGTTCGAAGGCAGGACCTCGGAGGCACTCGAAGCATGGGAAAAAGCAGCTGAAGAGGCCCGACGCGCAGGGTTGGCTGCAGACGAAGCGCTGGCCTACGAACTCGCTGCCCGAGCCTGCGAGGACCGCGGTCGAACCGACTTCGCCCGCCTGTTCATTCGCAATGCCTATCTGGCCTGGCAGCGCTGGGGTGCAGTCGCCAAAGCGGCGGAACTGGAGCGCGATTTCCCGGGCTGGCTGCATGAAACGGCTGATCACCGGGCCGAAGGCTCGCTGTCCGTGGGTGATCTTGTCGACCTGACCATTCGCGATCTGCATACCGCGTCTGCCAGCATCGAGACGGTCGACTACTCTGCCCGACTGATCGACACCACCACGGTTCTGCGTGCCGCGCAGACCATATCCGGCGAGATCATGCTGGAGCGAGTGCTGTCAAAGTTGCTGCGTCTGGTTCTGGAACATGCTGGCGCACAGAAAGCCTGCATGCTGTTGAATCAGGACGGCAAGCTGCACGTTGAAGCGGTGGTCACTGTCGACGGCGGTGTATCCCGGCGCTGCATTCCTCCGGAGCCCTTCGACACCAGCGATGATGTGCCATCAGGCATCATCCAGTTTGTGGCCCGAACGAAAGAACCTCTGGTCCTCAAGGATGCCAGTCGTGATGAGGTCTTCGGTCGTGATCCTTATGTTCAACGTTGCAATCCACTGTCCATCCTTTGTCTGCCGATCCTGCATCGCGGTGAACTCACCGGTGCCATCTATGTCGAACATCGATGGCTGACCGGTGTGTTCACAACCCAACGAGTGGAAGTCTTGAATCTGCTGGCATCCCAGGCTGCGATCTCAATCGAAAACGCGCGCCTGTACGCCGATCTGCAGGCAACCCGCGATCAATACCGCGCGTTGTACGACAATGCAATCGAAGGCCTGTTTCGGGTGAATGGGGAAGGCCAGCTGGTCAGCGCCAACCCAACCTTTGCGCGCCTGTACGGATTTTCCACAGTACCGGCCCTGATGAGCGAGTACCGAGATCTGATCGACCGCATTTTCCTGCGCAGCGATTCGGCCCAGCGCTTTCTCTCGGAACTCGACGAGCAGAAGCTGGTCAACGGATTCGAAGCCGAAACCGTGGCTGCCGATGGCCGCGTCTTCTGGATGGCACTGACTGCTCGCCTGACAGAGAGCGAAGACGAGGGCAACTTCGTCGATGGTTCCGTCATCGATATCACCGAACGCATCGAGCGCGCGGAGGCAGATCGACAGCTGCAGATCGCCGAAGCAGCCACCTTGGCCAAAAGCGAGTTCCTCGCCAACATGAGCCACGAGATCCGCACACCGATGAATGCCATCGTCGGGTTCTCGAGGCTGGCGCTGGAAACCGACCTTGATCGAAAGCAGCACGAGTACCTCACCAGCATTCGCGATGCCGGGGAAAGTCTGTTGTCACTGGTATCCGACGTGCTGGACTTTTCCAAGATCGAAGCTGGCAAGTTGACCCTGGAGGAACGACCATTCTGTCCGGACGACGTGCTGGAGGAAATAGGCCGCCTGTTCAGGACCGATCTGCGACGCAAACGCCTCGACTTTCAGATCAAGTCCACTTTCAAGGAACACCCCCTGTATCCGGCCAGTGGGGTTGTTGTTGGTGATGGCCTGCGACTGCGCCAGGTACTCGTCAATCTTATCGGCAACGCGATCAAGTTCACCGAGCGCGGCGGTATCTCACTATCGACACGGGTTCGCTCACCCTCACCGTCGGCATCCGAAACCACAGCATTTGAACTCGAGATAGCCGTTACCGACAGCGGTATTGGCATCGATCGCAGTCAACAAGCCCGGCTGTTCGAGTCATTCGAGCAGGCTGAAACCTCCACCACCCGTCGTTATGGTGGCACCGGTCTTGGCCTGACGATCTGCAAGCGTCTCGTTGAACTGATGGGCGGCGCCCTGCTGGTTGATTCGGAGCCCGGCCTTGGCAGCACCTTCACTTTCTCGCTGCGCGTGACCAAACCGGACATCGAATCGATGCTGGTTCCGGTCGAGCGCAAGGGCCGGCTGGGCAGTGGTTATCTGCGCGGCCGGCGCATCCTGGTTGCGGAAGACAACCCGATCAATCAGCAACTGGCACTGGAGTTCCTGCGCCGGATGGGCGCCTATGTCGACATCGCGGTCAACGGACGTGAAGCCATCGCCCGCATCACCGAAAATGAATACGACATCGTCCTGATGGACGTTCACATGCCTGAACTGGATGGCATGCAGGCAACGCAGGTGATCCGTGAACAGGGACTGACGGTTCCAATCATTGCCGTGTCCGCTGATGCTCTCGCGGATCGACGCACGAGGATGCTCGCCGCCGGTTGCAACGGTTACGTCACCAAGCCGATCGATTTCGAGACGCTACTACACGAAATTTCCCTGTATCTGCCACCGGCAGAAGACGTCAACCTTGGCCGGCGATCAAGCGATCCAAGTGCAGAAGAGGCGGCCGAAGGCAGCCTGGAGTTCGCCGCCACTCGCGTACCGGGCATCGATCTTGGCAAAGCCATCAAGGCACACAACGGGAACGTGCGCCTGCTTGTCAAACTGATGGGCGACTTTGGTCGCTATTATTCGGACGCCGCCGCCAAGATGCGGTCCCACATCGCTGAACGCAAGCTGGAGGAAGCCGAGCGACTGGCGCACAATCTGCGCGGAGTTGCTGGCAGCTTCGGTGCAGCCCGCCTGCAGGAAGCTGCCAAAACGCTGGAACTTGCGTTGGTCGCAGCTCAGCAGGCAGAAGACAGCCCATCTCTGGTCGGACTGGTGCAGAGTTTCGAAGTCGCCTTGACTGAAGTGTTGGAATCCGCCGAAAAACTCGCCAGCAATGAAGTACCACTTCGCTCATCGGACATCGAAGAGGCTAACCGATAGTCGCGTCGCGAGTAACGTTTATGGGCTCCGCACTGCCACTCCTTTCAGGACCGACCGGCCCTCGCATCCAGCGACCAGCGAGGCGCGCCATGCGCGGCCAACAGCAACAGCCCGGCAAAAATGCCGAGATTCTTGATGAAGTTCTGCAGTTCGTGCTGCGCACTGGTGCCTTCATAGACATTCCAGAAATCATGCATGTACAGGCAGATCAGGATGGTCAATCCGGCCAGCAGGAAAGCAAAGAGACGGGTCTGCCAACCGAGGATGAGTGCCAACCCGCCACCTACCTGCAGGATCGTCGTCAGAATCAGCAAAGGCACGGTCAGTGGCACCCCATGCTGGGTCATATACGCAACCATGCCATCGAAGCCGGTGATCTTCATCATGCCAGGCAGGAGAAAATACAGCCCCAGCAGAACCCGCCCGGTGATTTCCATGGGCAAAACAAGCGCATTCATGGTCGACTCCCAGCAAGAAAAAGAGAAAGAAAAAAGTCTGGCCATCCGCCGGATCAGGAGTAACGAACCGGATCCGTCACACCATCCCACTCATCATGAACCGCCTTCCAGCGGGCTATGGTGGCCCTGAGTGGGGCGTTGTCTTCATACAGTTCGACAAAACAGCCGAGTACCTTTCGGGTATCCATGTAGGCCACTCGAGCTGCAGAGGTCAGCGTGGTGACTGCAGGAAAACCGGCGGCTGTCAAACGCGCGCATTCGGCGTCGAAATCGGTCGGTAGAATCGCGACGTGATGGAAGCCCAGGCTACCCGCACAAACCATCTCCCGATACACCGAAGGCGCATCGTTGTGCTGCTGGATGAGCTGGAGATGCGCAGGTCCAGCCTGCCCGAAGGCATAACTCAGATCAGCCCGCGAGGGTTCACCACGATAGAAGTGTTGTTCGCTGACATGGTGGGGCGAAACAAAAAACGGGCCGGCCCCGGTCAGCGCATGCCATTGGCGGCAGGCAGTTTCGATGTCATCCACGACATAGGCGTACTGAAAAATCGGATAGCGGATCGGGCTCATCGAGGCTTGCTCCAGCAACTCACCGAAGGTTAAAGATAGTTCTCGTAGAACACGTACTGTGTTGAATAGTCACTCACCTCGAAATACACCTTTTTCTCGCCGGAATCTTTCTGGTGATTGAAGTTGAGGTCAACTACGCCGTATCCGTAGCGATAGGGGCGCGCGCTATCGCCGGCGGTCGCGTTGGCGGTCGTCAGTTTGTCAATCTCGATGAATCGCATCACCAGTTTGTCGCCTGCATAAACATCGAGCACACCGTTGGTGCCGGTCCAGTTCTGAATGCCACGACCAATGCGGTTCTGGGTTTCCTGCGTACAGCCGGCAATGAGCAATAACGCCAGCACTGGTACCCACCTCGTCCGTCTGTTCATGGTTCAGCTCCGATTTGACAATTCAATTCACGCGACATCAAATTCCAGGGGCAGGTGCCAGGGCTGGATACGTATCGCAATCGGCGTCGGCTGGCTGCCTGGTTTGAAACGCGGATTGCGAATCACTTCCATCAGCAGGCGGGTACCGATGACGGTTTCTGCCCTGGCCAGTTGATAGCCGGCGCAGAAATGTTTGCCCAGTCCGAAACCCAGGTGACCGCTTCGCCCCCCCTGCTGAATACCACCTCGCATCTCCCGACCCAGATGCAGATCATCACGAAAGATGTTGAACGTGTCCGGGTCCTTGAACACACGCTCATCCCGATTGGCCCCGTAAATGGAAAGGCTCACGTAGGAACCCGATGGAATGGTCTCGCCGTGCAGTGTCACCTCGCGGATGGTCAGGCGCATCTGGGCTGCTGCGGGTGGATGAATCCGCATCATTTCGGAAAATGCCTGATCCAGCAGTGCAGGATTTTCCCGGACTGCCCGCCATTGCTCGGGATGGGCCAGCAACTGATACCAGAGGTTGGCGATCGCCTTGTCCGTCGTTTCCGCACCGGCTACCAGAATCAGGCTCGCAAATGACTTGATCTCCTGCTTGGTCATGCGTTCGCCATTCACCTCGGCAACCGCCAGACGCGACAACAGATCGTCGCCCGGATTGGCAGCGCGTGCATCGATCAGCGGATCAAGATACGCGTGATACTCGGTATTGGCCTGGACTCCGAGCCTGCGCAGTTCCGGTCCACCGTTGATGCCATTCATCATTGCCGGATACCACTGGTGGAACAGCTGGTGCGCTTCCTGTGGCAGATTCAGCACATCGAGGATGACATTCAGGGGCAGCCTGGTCGCAAAATCATCAACGATGTCGATCTCACCTCGACCGGCAGCGTCGTTGGCAATCCGCCGGGCGTGCTGCTCGGTGAATTTCCCGATCAGCGCCATGGCATTGCGCGTGACAACCGGCAACAGGGTCTTGAGTTTCATGCCGACAAACTGCGGCGCGACGATATTGCGCAGCTTGCTGTGCTCGTCACCGTCGTACTCCATCAGCGTCGGGCCAAAAACAGCACCAATGCTCTCGCCGTTGGGCGAAGCGGAATAATTCTGGTTATCGGCAAACGCGGCGACCACGTCGTCGTAACGCGTGATCATCCATACGCCAGTCACCGGATTGCGCCAGGCCGGGTGATGATCACGCAACTGCTTGAGCACCGGATAGGGGTTTGCTGCATAGGCTGCGCTCGTAAACACCGCAGGATCAATGACAGGTCGGTTAATGGTCATGGCGAGGCTCCGGTTCGAGAGAGACGATCATCGCACACGACCAGCTTTTGGCCACCCTCAATCCTGCCCATCAACTGGCCGCAAAGACAGCAGGCGATCCGCTTTCAGATCGCCGAACCCGAACAGCTGCCGATCGCCAAGATGAGATGGTGCAACGTTCGCCAGTGAACGCGCAATATTCTCGACCCGACCCGGAAACTGCTGATCCCACTCGCGCAGCATCTGACCAAGCTTCTTGCGCTGCAGGTTTTCCTGCGAGCCACACAGATTGCAGGGAATGATAGGGTGCACACGCGCCAGCGAAAAACGTTCGATATCTGCTTCACGGCAATAGTAGAGCGGTCGGATGACAACGTTGCGTCCATCGTCGCTCTTCAGCTTCGGCGGCATGGCTTTCAGTTTGCTGCCATGAAACATGTTGAGAAACAGTGTTTCGACCACGTCGTCCAGGTGATGTCCCAGAGCAAGCTTGTTGGCACCCCGTTTGGCCGCATGGGAGTAGAGAATGCCTCGCCGCAGGCGGGAGCAGATCGGACAGGTGATCTTGCCTTCCGGCGTACTCGCCTTGACGATGCTGTAGGTATCCTCTTCAAGAATTTCGTAGCGCACGCCAAGCGCGCTGAGCCACCCCGGCAAGACGTCCTGCGGAAATCCGGGCTGCTTCTGATCGAGATTGACCGCCAACAGTTCAAAGCGGATCGGTGCATTGCGTTGCAGCGACATCAACATCTCGAGCATGGTGTACGAATCTTTGCCACCCGAGAGACAAACCATGACCAGATCGCCATCGTCGATCATGTTGTAGTCGACCACCGCCTGGCCAACCAGACGGCGCAAACGTTTGGTCAGCTTGTTCAGCTCAAATCCTTTCCTGCGGGAATCCGCGACGCGTGATTCAGGGAAAGCGAGCGCAGGCTCATCCGGGTCGAAAAACTGGGTTACATCCTGAGCATTGGACACGGCGGACCCTGCGGGGCTGGAAAGGCGGCCTTTGTACCGCCTCGAGGTTCCAGGTGCAACGTCGACCAATCCGCCAACTGCCAGTCAGCTCAGGAAACCTGACGCAAGGCGCTCGGTGACAGGAATTCCACAAAGTTGTCGAAGGGCAGCGGTTTGGCGTAGTAATAACCCTGAGCGTAGTCACAACCGATCTGGCGCAACTTACGGACCTGCGGCTCTTCCTCGACTCCTTCGGCAACCACCTGCATGCCCAGGATGCGGCCCATGGAGACGATGGACGCCACCAGACCGCAGTGTCTGGTGTCCTGGAGGTTGTCGACGAACGACTTGTCGACCTTCAGCACATCGAAATGGAAGTCGCGCAGGTAGCTGAGGGAAGAAAATCCGGTTCCAAAGTCATCCAGCGCAGTCCGATAGCCTAGACTTCTGGCGGTGGCGAGAAACTTGTGCACCCCATCCCGGTCTGCCACCAGGGCGCTCTCCGTGATCTCGAGCGTCAACCGATGCGCGTCCTCAGCCTTGAGCAGTTCGACCAGGCTCGCGCGTGTCGGCTCATCCTGCAACTGGGCTGCACTGACGTTGACCGAGATACGCAATCCTCGTAACGCAGGGTCCTTGCACTCTCGCAGATACCGACCGACCCGTTGCAGCACCCAGGCGCCGAGTTCAACGATGAGGCCTGACTCCTCTGCCACCGGAATGAATACACCCGGAGGAATCAGTCCGCGTTCCGGATGCTGCCAGCGCACCAGCGCCTCGGCGCCCGTGACGCTGCCATCGCGCAGATCGATCACCGGCTGGAAATGCAGCAGTAACTGGTCTTCGCGGATGGCCTTGCGCAATGTCGATACCAGTTCGAGGCGATGCTGTGCTTCCTGGTTCATTGCAGATTCGAAAAACGCGAAGCCGTTGCCACCCTTCACCTTGATCCGTGCCTGCGCGGCGTCTGCACGCTGCAACAATTCGCCACATTCCGAACCGTCGTCGGGGAAAACACAGATGCCGATACTCGCCGTCAGGGTCGCCTCCTGCCCATCCTCCAGATAAGGCAGATTGACCTGTTCAAGGATTGCACGCGCCAGACGTTCGGCCTCGGCGTAGTCCTCGATCTTCTCCACCAGTACGGCAAAGTGATCACCGGCCATACGCGCGACCGTGTCTGTTTCCTGCACCGCCAGCGCAATCCGGAATGCTGCCTGGGTCAGCAGGAGATCCCCTTTGGCCGCGCCAAACGAGTCATTGAAAATCTTGAAATCGTCCAGGTCGATACTGAGCACTACGCCACGGCTGCCCGGTTTGAGATTCATCAGGACACGCGTGAAGCGCTCCTGGAGCAGATTGCGGTTGGGGAGTTTGGTCAGCGTGTCGTGATGTGCCTGCCATATCATCAACCGCATTTCTTCTTCGCTGCCGGCAGAGTCAAGCGAAACCGTCAGCAGACACTGCGTGTTGGATTGCCTGTTATGAAAAACTCTGCGGACTACCTTTTCTGAAAACGCTTCACCGGAGCGATTGCGCAACCAGAACTGTCCTTCCCAGGCACCCTGTTCAGCGAGACGGTGGCGCATGCGCGTAGTGGATTCATCATCAAACTGACCTGCGTGATTGAAGGTCATCGGCATGCCAACCACTTCATGCTGGCGATAGCCGGTGAGTCGTTCATAAGCGGGATTCACGTCCAGGATCACGTCCTGCAGATCGGAAATCACCATGGCACACGGCGAATCGATGAACATCCGTGAGCTCAGGGAAACACCGGGTAGTGACTTCGGGGCGGCCTTGCGGAGGTAACGAACCAGCACAATACCGACAATCGCAACACCAAGGGTGTCGAGGAATCGGACAATGACCGTCAACTCGCCCAGCAGGGTTCTGGCCTTGTCCACCTGCGCTCTCATCACCTCGCTCAGCTGCGCAGAGGCGTTCTGCGCCATGGTCATCTCGATGTTCTGGGCCATGCCACTGAAGACGAGCCCGAATGTCCATAGCATACCTGCGACCAACAGCCACCAGACTGGTGAATCCCGCACACGGGTCTGCTGCTGGCACCATGCGGTGTCCAGACGTTTATGGAGCGGTAAGCGTGCGGTTGCCATCCTCCTAACCTATTGCAGGCAAGGGGTCCCCGCAAACCTGGAAAGTGTGATTCGCGGAACAGTTCACTTTGATTCGCACGGAGTTTCTTCAAGCAAATCAGTGCGTCAAATGATCGTCTCCACAGCCTGGCATGCCGACGGGATCATGACGCATTGCCTCGTAACACCAGCATGGGTGGAGTAGCGACCAGGCGCTGGGTGCCTATCAGCCCAACACCACCGATCAGCACCGCGCCGGCCAGCGGCGCGAGAATCCACAGGCCAGGATGCAACGTGACCGGCAGCTGGAACACCTGGAGGTGGAGCACCGCGACGGTAATTTCTGCACCAAATACGGCGACCAGTCCGGCCATGCACCCAAGTACGGCAAACTCGATGGTGAGCGCCCCTCGAATCAGACGTTGGGTACCACCAAGGGCGCGAATCAGGGCATGTTCGGCCTCGCGGGCATCCCGACTCGCCTGAATGCTCGCCAGCAGTGCGAGACAGCCCGATGCGAGTACCAATCCG
>Ga0105050_10005943_pt1 | contig 15416 bp, 17 predicted proteins | sample FRY01_FD_78088 | JGI IMG/M metagenome (GOLD analysis project Ga0105050, IMG submission 78088) | Freshwater microbial communities from Lake Fryxell liftoff mats and glacier meltwater in Antarctica - FRY-01 | ecosystem: Environmental > Aquatic > Freshwater > Ice > Glacier meltwater ... | reverse complement strand
CTTTGTCTCCCCCTCTCGGACTTCCAAGGTGTTTCTTGTCGGGGGCACGCCTTTAAAAAAAAAAATGAAAAAAAATAAAAACACCCCCCCCCCCCCCCCGTCATGGGCATGAACAAACCCCAATGACTATGGACACCAACTACCAAACCATCCACACCTTCCTCCAGGCCTTCGCACCCGAAATTGGCGGCCGCAGCAGCGACGTCGTCACCCCGGAGCTCGAAAAAACCATCCAGAGCTTCGCCGCCGGCGAACTCAGCGAGGATCAGGTCAACGAACTCTCCCGCGAACTCCTCTCCAACGAGAACGCCCTCGAGAAGCTCGCCGCCCTCCTGAAAGGCTGATCCCCCCCATGCCTTCCTCCGCCCAGCCCCGTCCCCGACCCGCCGAGTGGATCTCCACCGGCCTCGTGGATGAGGCCACTTCCTTCCTCCTGCGCGAACTCCTCCGCCGCTCCGCCCTCGCCGCCGGCGCGGAGAATACCGCCCTCTGGCTCGTCCGCGACAACTCCCTCGCCGCCGTCCTCGGCACCGGCCCCCACGCCGCTCACTTCGTCGGCCACTACGAACAGGCCCTCGAACGCGGCATCATCAGCCTCGTTTACGTCTCCGGCCAACCCGTCTGCGAAAACGCCATCGCCGATAACCCCCAGCACAACCCCACCCTCGATCACCAACTCGGCATCACTTCCGATGCCATGATCGCCTTGCCCATCACCGCCCTCGGCGAAATCGCCGGCGTCCTCACCTGCGTCCATTGCCGCCCCGCCGACTCCACCGAGGAGCCCTCCCGCTTCCATGCCAAGGACCTCGCCGAATTCGAATTCGCCGCCGCCTGTGTCGGCCGCATCCTCGATTCCTCCCTCCTGAGCGCAGGCTGATGCCCCATGCCAACCCCCAAAGACGCCCCGCCCCCCTGGATCACTCCCGATGAAGCCCGCCGCGCCATCGCCGAGGGCGACGGCCGCGGCGTCCGCATCGCCGTCCTCGACTCCGGCATCGACCGAAGCCATCCCCAACTCGCCAAGCTCACCATCGACGACGACATCGCCATCCTCTCCGAAGGCGGCCGCATCAACGTCCGCGACTCGGACCAAGGCGATGTCTTCGGCCATGGCACCGCCGTCGCCGGCATCATCCACGCCCTCGCCCCCGCCGCCACCATCGGCTCCATCCGCGTCCTCGGCCACTTCAAGGAATCCCGCTCCGCCATCATCCGCGAAGGCGTCCGCCAAGCCGCACAACGCGGCTACCACATCGTCCAGTGCAGCTTCGGAGCCCCCGCCCGCGCCCAGGACGCCGCCCTCTACAAGAGCTGGATCGATGCCCTCTACCTCCGCGGCATGCACCTCGTCGCGGCCGGCTCCAACTCCGGATTCCAAAGCGCCGAATGGCCCGCCCACTTTCCTACGGTCATCGCCGTAGGGAGCGATCCCGAAAACCGCGGCGAACTCTGCGCCGCAACAGGGGGACTCGTCGAGTTTGCCTCACGTGGCGAGGAAGCCGCCGCCCTCTGGCCCGGCGGCGGCACCCGCAACCTCTTCGGCAGCAGCTTCGCCGCACCACGCGCCGCCGCCTACCTGGCCCGCCTTCTCGGCCTCCATCCCGGCCTTTCCCCCCTCCTCGCCAAGGCCGTCCTCCGCCAGATCGCCCTCCCCGGCCCCGCCGAATAAGGGCTTGCACCCCACCCCGTTAATATCATTGTGGGGCGGGACCAATTCCCCTAAGATTTCTTAACTAATTCGACCGCTTCATGGAACTCGACCTGCTGGACGTCCACTTTGACCTGAAAAAGATCAAACCTCGCGAAATCGAGGAGGCTCTTGAGGACCCCTTCGCGGTCAGATTCCTCCCCGACGCCGACCGTCCCGACGGAGAAACCCGCTACTACGCCCTCGGCCGCACCGTCTCCGATCGCTACCTCTTCCTCTGCTTCTGGACCGACGGCAAAAACGTCCGCGTCATCGCCGCCCGGGAACTCACCGACGGAGAACTCAAGTTCTACGATCGCAAATACGCCCAATTTAAATAAGTCCTCCCATGGAATCAATCACCTCTTGGGAGCAAATCCCCGAATTCGCCGACGAAGAAGAAGAAGCCGCCTTCTGGCTCACCCATGAACTCGATGCGAGCCTCATGAAGGGCTCCGAACACTCCCCCGACAGCCGCGAATCCACCACCATCACCCTCCGCTTCGATCCGCGCATGCTCTCCCGCATCAAACGCATGGCCCGCTCCCGCTTCCTCAATTACCAGTCCATGATGAAACAATGGCTGGCCGAGCGACTTGAAGACGAGGTCCGCAAAATGGACTGACCCCGGGCCTTCCCTCCCGATGATTCTTCCCGCGGTCACCCGTCGCAGCCGCTTCTGGTTCGCCGCCTTCGTGGTCTGGTTCGTCGTCCTCTGGTTTCTTTCCAGCTCCCCCCCGCCCAGCCCGCCCGGGCCAAAGATCCCCCAAATCGACAAGGTCCTCCACTTCGGCTACTACTTCGGCGGGGCCGGCATCCTCTCCGCCGCCCTGTTCCTCCTCCGCCGCGACCCCCGCCTCGGCTGGGACGTCATCCACCTCCTCACCCTCTTCCTCCTCACCACCACCGGGGCCATCGACGAATGGCACCAATCCTGGTACCCCTTCCGCTCCGGCAACGACGCCATCGACCTCGCCGCCGACTTCTTCGGGGCCTTCACCGGCACCCTCCTCTTCCGTCGCTTCAGCCACCTCCTCCAGGAACCCCCTCCTCCGGGAGGTCGCCCCCTCCGGGAGCCCCGACCCCCTCCACCCGCAGGGAAAAATAAATACGGGGGAAGCGCAAAAAAATCTTGCCAACCATTTCCGGATCACTCAAAAAGGCCTCCTTGGATTGTTTCAGCATGAGAATCCGAGTCCAAAAATACACCATCAATGAACTCGAAAACCGCCCTCATCTTTGCCGCAGGCCTCGCCGGAACACTTGGCTCCTAGGCCGCGCTGCTTCTTTACGAACCGTTTAATTACACGTCCGGGACAACGTCCGGTCCGACCAGCAACGGATACGCACTGGGCGGCCAGAGCGGCGGCCTCGGCATGACCGGCAACTGGTCCGCGTTTACCAACAGTAGCAGCCCCATCACCGTTTACAGCGGGGCCAGCCAATCCGGGGTCAATCTCAACAACACCGGTCCGGTCCTCCTCGACTACGACGGCTCGGTCTCGAATCTCCAGACCAGCGGCGGATACGTGGGCATGGGGGGATCCAACAACACGGATCACATGGTCATGACCCGCACACTCGCCTCCACCGTGACCGACACCTTCGTGGACGGCACCACGACGTGGTTCAGCTTCGTGTCGGTGAGAGGCTATGTCGCAAACCCCTCGGGCATAAAACTCGCGCTCGGCTACAGCGGCTTGACCGAAGACCGCGGACACAACTCCCTCGGCGAGGCGATCGGCGGGGGCGGCGGCCTCGGCAGCTCCGTCCGCAACGGATACAAGGTCTATCCGCAGTTCTGGGACGCCACCACCGAATCCCCCGGCGAGACTGTTGGCACCTTCACTAACTACGACATCACGGGCATGCAGAATGGCACGGGCAGCAGCGTCACGGCCCTGAGCGCGCCTTGGGCGGCGGCTGGTTATGGCGCAACGCCATCCGGCCAGTCCGAAGGTCTCCAGTCAATGCTGTTGGACTACGGCGGCGTGGCAGTCCAACCCAATGGCGCCCGCAACATCATTGTCGGCCGGATTGAATGGCACGACGGCGCGCCGGACGTGATTGCCATGGTCACCTTCACGGAAGGCGATACCCTGAGCGAAGGGGCGTTCAATGCCCTCATCACCGCCCAGCCCGGCCTCTCGTCCTCCAGCTGGACGACCCAGCCGGATCTGGACCAATCCAATTTCGACACCCTCTCGCTTGCAGGCGGCAAGTGGTTCGTGGACGAGGTGCGCCTTGCCACGACCTTCGGCGAGGCGGTCCCCTTTATCCCCGAGCCCTCCGCCATGCTGCTGTCGCTGCTCGGCCTCGGTGCCTGCCTCCGCCGCCGCCGGAATTAGGCCCCCATTCCCGTCGGTTCCACCAACCGACCTCGGATTTCAGCCAACCCATCAGCTTGTCATCGGTCCCGCAGGAGGAACCGATGACAAGCCGGGTGGCTTCCGCCCTCCGGAATCGATTCCCTCCCCGGGCTCTCGCGATGGACCCGACGAAACCGCGGCCCAACTGAAGGCAACTGTGCCCCAAGCCTTCCCCCCCCGGAAAGCGGCCCCTCCTAAAACGGCCAGATCACCGGAATCAACGCCGTCGCCGCAAGCCACAACAACACCGACAACGGTGCCCCCGTCCGCAAGAAATCTCCGAACCGATACCCTCCCGCACCATACACAAAGGTATTCGTCTGATACCCGATCGGAGTCAGAAAACTCGCCGAGGCTCCGAACATCACCGCGATCACCAACGGCCGCGGATCATCCAATCCCAGCTTCTGCCCCAACACGATCGCCAACGGGGCCAGCAACGCCGCCACCGCGTTGTTGCTGATCACTTCCGTCAACAGCATCGCCGTCAAATACAGCGCGCCAATCATCAGATAGCGATTGTCCCCCACCACCTCCGCCAAGCCGCCCGCCAGACGCCCCGCCAACCCCGACCGCTCCAGCGCCATCCCCAGACCCAGCATCCCGCAGATCAGGAAAATCACCTTCCAGTCAATGCTCCGATACGCCTCCTTCGGATCCACACACCCCGTCAACAACACGAGCAACGCCGCCCCCATCGCCAACATCACCACCGGGATCTCCGGCACCACCCCGAATCCAATCAACGCACCCACCACCATGAACCCCACGATCGCCACGATCGCCACCGGAGCCCGCTTCGGACGCAACACCGTGCCCTTCGATTCACTGAGGTTGATGAAGTCGCGCATCTCGAACAACTGCCGCATCTGCTCCGCCGGTCCCTGCACCAGAATGGTGTCTCCAAACGACAACTTCTCATCCTCGAACCGCTCCCGCAAATTCCGTCCCCGTCGATGCACCGCAAGGATGATCACCCCGAAGCGCTGCCGAAAATTCAACTCCCGCAAACTCTTCCCCGCCAGCGAGGAGTCCGGACCGATGATCCCCTCCATCAACAAGGCCGACTCGGTCCGCACCGCCTCCAAACCCATCGATTCATTCCCCCGCAAGTTGATGCCCTCCGTCTCGGATATCCCCATCAACCCCTCCACCTGACCCTTGAAGACAATCTCATCCCCCCCTTCAAAGACGATTTGGTTCAACGGCTGTGTCACCCGCTGCCCGTTGCGGATCACCTCCAGCACGCGGGCCTTCCGCATCTTCGCCAGGCCCGATTCCAAAAACGCCGCTCCCGCCAGGGCCGAATCCCGCCCCACAAACGCATGCGTGATGAACTCGCGGCTCTGCTCGCTGTCGATCAACGAGGCCAGCGTCACCCGATCCGGCAACAATTTCCGCCCCAGGGTCATCATGTAGATCACCGCCACCACCACAAAGACCAACCCCAGCGGCGTCACATCAAACATCGCCATCGGCTTGTAGCCCTTCTCCGCCAATATTCCCCCAGCCACCAGATTGGTGGAGGTGCCGATCATGGTCATCGTCCCCCCCACGATCGAGGCATAGGACAACGGAATGAGATACTTCGAGGCCTTCCAGTCCTTCCGACGGCAGATCGCGATCACGATCGGCATGAACACCACCACCACCGGCGTGTTGTTCATGAAAGCGGACACGAAGGCCACGAACACCATCAGGACGAACAACATCCTCATCGGACTCGTCGCCGCGAGCCGCTCAAACTGATGCCCCAGCGCCTCAACCACACCGGTCTTTTCCAGCGCGGAACTCAGGATGAACATGCAGGCCACCGTGATCGGCGCGGGATGCGCAAAGACCCGCAACGCGTCAAATCGGAACAACTCCGGATCGGTTGTCGCCACCGGCAGGATCCCCGCCGCCACGCACAGGACCAGTGCCCCGATTGCCACCAATTCAATGGACAACCACTCCCGGATGAAGGCGGCGAAGACCGCCACCACCAGGACCACCATGAATATCTCCTGTTGCCACTGCTCAAGCACCACGGATGAATGCTAGGTCACGGGACGACCCGATACCAGTCTTTGCGCCAGAGGAGCAAAATAGGCCCATCCCCCAACCCGGCCCTGCATAGACCAGATCCAATTAGAAGCTGGGACCAGGGCTTTAACCCATCCGATACACGATCCGCGCTTTGGACGTGTCGTAGGGGGACATCTCCATCTTCACCCGGTCACCGACCACCAGACGAATGAAACGCTTCCGCATTTTCCCGGAGATGTGCGCCAACAATTCGTGACCACTGGCGAGCTTCACCTTGAACATAGTTCCCGCAAGCACCGCGGAAATGACTCCTTCCATTTCCACCGACTTCTCCTCCCCGTCCGCCGTCCGGTTCTTGCCGCGGCGCTCAAGGTCATAACGGCGCCGACGACGGCCTCCGCCGCCTCCTCCGCCTCGCTTTTTTGGGGGTCCTGGAATAAGTCAAAAATGGTTGAACCGAAGCCACATGAGCCACGGCGGCGCGATCATCTTCGATTTCCCTTACTCCGCAATAGAAATTTCCCCATTTCCTTAGGAAGTCCCCGCTATGCACCGCCCCCACAACAAAATGCACCCCCCCTCCTCCCGCAGCTCGATCCAGCCCCCCCCGAATCCACTTCCCGGGCGCCTCCTCTCCCAACCCAGCAAAAACCAGCGGAATTTCACGAAATCCGTGGCCAAATCCACCCTCTCCACTCCACCCTCCCCGTCCTGATCTCATCCCTCCAACCGCCCCTCCCCGCCGGGATCCCAAAACGCCCGCAGATTGGGGACTTTTCCGTTGACAGTCCCGAGGCTCCTTCCTAGCTTTCGCGCCCCTGCGCGTCCGGTATCTACCGGGCAACCCGCGGAGCTATTGAGGATGAAGACCTTTTCTGCCAAATCACAAGACGTCGTCCGCAAGTGGTACGTCATCGATGCTGCTGATCAAATCGTCGGCCGAGTCGCCGTCGAGGCTGCCCGTGTCCTGCGCGGCAAGCACAAGCCCATTTTCACGTCCCACGTCGACACCGGTGACTTCGTCATCATCGTCAACGCCGACAAGGCCATCTTCAGTGGCAACAAGGAAACCCAGAAGATCTACACCAGCTACTCCGGCCACGTCGGTGGACTGAAGGTGGAGACTCCGAAGCACATCCGCCGTCGCGGTCGCCCCGAGATCATCATGGAACGCGCCGTCAAGGGCATGATCCCCCACAACCGCCTCGGCAGCGTCCAGGCCTCGAAGCTCAAAATCTACACCGGCGCGGATCACCCCCACGCCGCCCAAAACCCCGAGCCTCTCGTCATCTCCTAACTCTCTCTCCTCTTCACGACATGGCTGCTACTCAAACCGTTTATTCCGCCACCGGACGCCGCAAGACGGCCGTGGCCCGCGTCTGGCTCACCGAAGGCACCGGCTCGATCACCATCAATGATCGCCCCTTCGAAGAATACTTCCCGAACCTGCCACACCAGAATGAGGTGCTTGCACCCCTCCAGGTGTCCAGCCTCATGAACAAGTATGACATCAAGATCGTCGCCAAAGGCGGCGGCCTCCTCGGTCAGGCTGGTGCCATCAAACTTGGCGTGGCCCGCGCCATTACCCAGATCGACCTCGAGCTTCGCGGCGATCTCAAGGCGGCCGGCCACCTTCGCCGCGATCCGCGCATGAAGGAACGCAAAAAGCCCGGCCAACCCGGCGCACGGAAACACTTCCAGTTCTCCAAGCGTTAATCTTTCCCTCTCCACACACCCCAACCGGTGTCCTTCGGGACACCAAAGCAGGCAGCCGCGGTCCCCCCCGCGGCTGTTTGCGTTCCCTCCCCACCCGTGGCGGCGGTTTCCAACCGCCCAGCCGTCTCCCCCCACCGTGGCGTGACCGTCCCGGTCGCACGCCCTCCCCCCGCGTAGCGGCGCCTCTGCGAGGCGTCGGCGGTTCCACCTCACACCCCACCAAGGCCCCTCCCCCACCCACGCCCAGCCGTCTTCCCCCACCGTGGCGTGACCGTCCCGGTCGCACGCCCTCCCCCCGCGTAGCGGCGCCTCTGCGAGGCGTCGGCGGTTCCTCCTCACACCCCACCAAGGCCCCTCCCCCAACCGCCCAGCCGACTCCCCACACCGTGGCGGCCGCTTCCAACCAGCAGTGTTCGGCATGGATGGGGCCTAAACAATCTGACGGGTTGGTCCGGATACAAAGTCGAATTTCCACTGGCCAATTTCCAAATAAATTCCAGTCATCAGGTTCCAAGTCGGAAAACGAACCGAAGGAGAGGCATCACCTCGGACTCTCGTCCTTGTCAGTCGCGATTCTGGATCTGGCAACGAGCTTCCGCAGTTGAGAGTCTTCCCACCATACACGTTCGACTTTCCTCCCGATTTCCGGAACTCTCCCCTCAACAAATGAAACTCATCTGCTGGAACGTCAACGGCATCCGCGCCGCCCTCAAAAAGGGCTTCGCCGACTTCGTCAGCACCGAACAACCCGACATCCTCTGCCTCCAGGAAACCAAGGCCCGCCCCGAACAGGTCGAACTCCCCCTCGAACTGGGCACCTACCAAACCTACTGGAACTCCGCCGAAAAACCAGGCTACTCCGGCACCGCCATCTTTACCAAGGTCCCCCCCCTCCAGGTGACCAACGGCATGGGCATCGATGAACACGATTCCGAGGGCCGCGTCATCACCGCCGAGTTTCCCGACTTCCAACTCGTCACCGTCTACACCCCCAACGCCCAGGACGGCCTGCGCCGACTCGACTACCGCATGGCCTGGGACGATGCCTTCCGCGCCTACCTCCTCCACCTCGAATCTCAGGGCAAACCGATCGTCTTCTGCGGCGACCTCAACGTCGCCCACCACGAAATCGACCTGGCCCGTCCCAAGGAGAACCGCATGAGCCCCGGCTTCTCCGATCAGGAACGCGCCAAACTCACCGAACTCCTCGACGCCGGATTCATCGACACCTTCCGACACCACCATCCCGGCACCACCGAAGCCTACTCCTGGTGGTCCTACCGCGCCGGTGCCCGACAGCGAAACGTGGGATGGAGAATTGACTACTTCGGCGTCTCCAAACCCTACATCGACGCCGTCCAATCCGCCTCAATCCTTCCCGAAGTCCACGGCTCGGACCATTGCCCGGTCGCCATCACTCTCGCCTGACTTCACCCCCCCGCCCTTCCGGCCCTCATACCACTCCCGACCAAGCCCGTAGCATACCCAGGCCAGCACCACCCCGGCCACCCACCCGCAAAGGGGCCCGAGGATCCATCCCCATCGGGTGAAAATCGTCATCCGCTCGCTCCGTCCCACCTCCCCCACCAGGACTCCCTCCTCCATCAATGGGAGGCGATTCTCGCTCCCATCGCTCTTCAACACACTCCCGACCTGATCAATGATCTGTGTCACTCCCGAGGAGGAGGCCACCGCGAAGAAACGGTGATTCTCCGCCGCACGATGCCGGAATAGGACCGCATGCTGCTCATGCTGCTTCGCCGTCCACCGCTCCGGATCCATGCTCGGCACCAAAAAGACCTCCGCCCCCGCCGCCGTCAGCTTCCGCGCCACTCCGGAATAGTCGCAGTCGAAACAAATCGGCGTGGCCACCTTGCCGATCGGCGTCTCAAAAGGCCGCTGCTCCCGCCCCCGCTCCCCGTCATCAAAAAAATGCACCGGGTGATTCTTGTCATGCGTCCCCAGAACCTCACCCCCCTCTCCAAAAGTAATTGCCGTATTATACCACTTGATCCCCTCCAGCGCGGTCTTGCTCCCGATCGTGATCATCTTCGTCCGGTCCCCCACCAAGGCGTCCAACTTCTCCATGTCCTGCGCGTTCTCCCGAACGTCGTCACCCACCGCATGCTCCGGCCAGACCACCGCATCCACCAACTCGGGAATGGCCCGGGTCTGATCGAGATAGTTGTCAAAAATCCCCGACTCCCCCTGCACCAGCGCCACCTTGAACCCCCCATTGCTCACCGGCGTGCCGACAAATTGATGAAACAACTGCGGCCCCATCACGAAAGCCGCCATCACCAACAACGTCCCCACCCCCGTGAACCGCGCCAGCCAGCCGGGCGTCACTACCCATGCCGATCCCAGGAGGACGACAAAAGTCACCCCATACACCCCGATCACCGGACTCAGCCCATTCGGCGGCAGCCCCGTCCCCGCCGTGATCCAGGCAAAGCGCAGGGAAAACACCTCGCCGCGGAAATACTCAATCCCCACCCATACCACCGCCGCCAGGAACCCCGGCCACAACCCCTTCCGCCGCTCCGTGGTCAACCGCCCATACACCATTCCAAAAAGCCCGACAAAACACCCCAACAGCAACCACAACCCCACCGCCGGCACCCCGAACACCGTCCAGAGCCACGAAAGCGTCACCCCATAGGTCAGCGCCCCCCACCCCAGTCCCAACCGAAAGCCCAGACGCGGCGACACCCCGTGCAGCGCCCACAACAACGGAAACCACGCCAACAAGCCCATCCACCAGATCCCTGCCGGCGGAAACACCATCACGGTCATCGCGCTGCTCAAGACAAGAAGAATAATCCGCAACCAAAGAGGCATCACCATCGCAAACAACTTCACCAGCCCCAGCCACTCCCGACAAGCGGCAAGTCACCGCCAGCTCCCTTACAACGGCAAATCGTAACTCCGCCCCGCCACACCCTTGAACCAGTTGATATACGCCACATTCACCGTCGAATACCCCCCCGAAGTCGGATAGTCCCCCGTGAAATACCAATCCCCCGCCGGCCCGTCAATCGACGCCAACAGGTTCCCGATCGTCTGAAACACCACCTCCACCTCGCCTCCCCAGCCCAGATCCTCCGGATACACCATCCGGCTGATCTCCGCCGAAATCTCCTCCGCCGTGAAATCCACGTAAACCTTCTTCACCGCATTCCCCATCTCCTTCTTCGGCTTCTTCAACTCCACCATGCAATCCTGATACACCTCGTCCAACAGGGCCCGCCTTCCGGAACGCTTCAGCAGGTTCACCGCCGCCTGAAACGCGATGAACCGACCGATCTCCGACATGTCGATCCCGTAGCAGTCCGGATAGCGGATCTGCGGCGCAGTCGAGCACACCACGATCTTCCGCGGGTTCGTCCGCGCCAAAATCTTCAAAATCGACTCCTTCAGCGTCGTCCCCCGCACGATGGAATCATCCAGCGCCACCAGCACATCCCCTTCCTTCACCTGACCATAGGTGATGTCGTACACATGCGACACCAATTGCGCCCGTCCCTTCTCCTGCGAAATGAAGGTCCGCATCTTGATGTCCTTGTGCGCAATCTTCTCCCCCCGCGGCCAGTTGCGCAGCACCAACTCATCCAGCAATTCCTCGGTCAGGCGGTTCTCCTTGCTCGCCGCCAGAATGTCCGCCTTCACCTGCTGACGCCGATGCAGCCGCAGCCCATCCATCAATCCGTAATACGCCGTCTCCGCCGTGTTCGGAATGAACGCGAAGACCGATTTGTCGAAATTCCCGCCGATCGACTGCACGATCTGCGGCACCAATGCCGCCCCCATCGCCTTCCGCTCCCGATAGATGCTCGGGTCGTTCCCGCGGGAAAAATAAATCCGCTCGAACGAACACGGCTTGGGCTCCACTTTCGGCGCATAGCGCGACACCGCCATGCTGCCGTCGTTCTTCACCGTGCAAACCGTCCCCGGCTCCACCTGCTGCACCTGGTCCTCATCCGTTTCAAACACCGTCATCAGCGGAACCCGCTCCGAGGCAAAGGCGATCACGTCCTCCGTCACCAGCATGTGGCAGGGCCGGATCCCCAGCGGATCGCGCAGCACGAACAAATCACCATTCCCCACCACCCCGGCAATCGAGTAACCGCCATCCCAGGCACTCGCCGAGTCACCCACCAGGCTCGCCACGTCTATCTTCGCCGAAATCAATTCGGGAATCTCCTCCCCCGGCACCCCCTCATCCCGCAGGCGTCGGTAGATGTCGGTATGCTCCTCGTCCAAATGAAAGCCGATCTCCTCCAACACCGTCTGCGTGTCCGTCCCGAACACCGGATGCTGACCACGGCTGATGAGCTTGTCATTGAGCTCCCGCGCATTGGTCATGTTGAAGTTCCCCATCACCATCAGCGTCCGCGTCGGCCAGTTGCTGCGACGCAGGTAGGGATGACAACTTCCCGAATCAAATTGCCCCGAAGTCCCGTAACGCAGGTGCCCCATCAGGATCTCCCCGCCAAACTCGAACTTCCGCTTGATCCCCTCCGGATCGCTCAGGCTCACCGTCCCCTTCCGCAGCATCTTGTTGAAGCGCTTCACTTCCCCCCGAAAGACCGACGCCAGCGAATCCTTCTCCGCGTCACGCTTCCGATGGATATAGGCCTGCCCCAGCGGCATGTTCAGCTTCGCACAACCGATCCCCACCCCGTCGTGGCCGCGATTGTGCTGCTTCTCCATCAGGAGAAAGAGCTTGTTGAACCCCCACAGCGCCGAACCGTAGCGGTCCTGGTAGTAGGCCAGCGGCTTCCTCAAGCGAACCACCGCAATTCCGCATTCGTGATTCAGGTGGTCGCTCATCAGAAATCGTCAGTCACACTTCACTTTGACCCGGACTCCCTCGGTCGTGCCAACCACCCCGAGGATCGTCCCCCCGGGGCCCGCCGCACAGGCTGCCTCCGCTTGATCCGGAGAAACCACCACCACCCAGCCAATGCCCATGTTGAAGGTGTGAAAGCGGCTCTCCTCATCCACATGCCCCAGCAACTTCTGCACCGCCTCACCCTTCCACACTGGAATTTCCAGATCCGCACCCATCCCCTGGAACAGGCGCTCCAAATTCTCCGGCAGTCCACCACCCGTGATGTGGGCGAACGCCTTCGGCCTCACCTTCCCCTCGCGCAAAGCCTTCACCACATCGTGATACAACCGCGTCGGCGCCAACAGTGCCTCCACGTCCTCCTTCGAAAAATCCTCCGCATGATCCGCCAACACCCGGCGCACCAGACTCCACCCGTTCGCATGCGGCCCGTCCGAAGCATACCCCACCAGCACATCCCCCACCGCGATGCTCGTCGGATCCACCATCTCCGACTTCTCCACGCAGCCGATCGCAAACCCCGAAAGCTCCACCACTCCCGGCGGCACGATCCCCGGCATCTCCGCCGTCTCACCCCCCGCCAGAATGCAGCCGCAATCCTCCAAATAATCCGCCATCCCCGCCACCAGACGCGTGATCAACTCGTCGTCCAGCTTGGCCATCCCGATGTAGTCCAGGAACATCAACGGATCACCTCCCGTCGTCAGAATGTCGTTCACGCTCATCGCCACGAGATCCTTCCCGGCGTCCTCCACCCGCCCGTGCTCCAGTTGCACCTCCAGCTTCGTTCCGACCCCGTCGCAACCCGTCACAATGACTGGTTCGCGGTAGCCTTTGAGTTCGTATGCGGCCGCGAAAAGCCCGAAGGCTCCCATCAGTTGCCGCTGCTTTTGCGTCCGTTGGACATGCGTCTTGATCTCTCCGACCAAGGCTGCTGCCTTCACCGTATCAACGCCTGCCTCTTTGTAGGTCAGCTTGCCTGCCATGCTCGGTGACGGGGTTGTAACAGCATCCCTACCCGGCGCAAGCCCTTGCATGCCTCGATCAGCTTTTTCCAAATTTCCGCGCCAACTCGCCCAGCGAAATCTGCACCAGGGTTGGCCGCCCCCCGGGGGTGCAGTAGGGCAGATCACAGGCGAATAACTCCTCCAGCAGCACCCGCGCCGCCTCCCCCCGGCACTTCTCCCCCCGTGCTCCCACCGCCGCCAACCGCTCCGCAAAGCGCTCAAAAGTGAGCCGTTTCCCGACCTTTCCGACCCCCTCGACCATCTCATCGACCAAATCCAACAGCAAGGCCTTCGGATCCGCATCCGCCAACAGGGCCGGGAGGGCCCGCAACTGCACGGTCACCCCGCCAAACGACTCCACCTCCATCCCCGCTTCCGCAAAGTTATCCACATTGCTCAGGACCGCGTCGGCATCCCGCGCATCCAACTCCAGCAGCACCGGCACCAGCAGCCCCTGCGACTCGGCCCGACCCTCCGCCGCCCCCCGCAAAAACCGCTCATAGAGAATCCGCTCCCGCGCCGCCGCCGGGTCTAACAACACCAGTCCATCATGCGCCTCCAGCACCACGTATTCCCCACACACCGATCCTACCACCCGAAAACTCGGAGCCTTCGCCACCACCTCCTCAGCCTCCCGTGGAAATTCCGGCTGCGACTCCACCATCCAACTCTCCGCAGGCCCCATCCGCTCAAACCGCGGCGCCACCTCCACCATTCCCAACTCCTGCCGCACAGGTTCCACCACCTCCGGCAATCTCTCCACCCCGCGACCCACCACCACCGGCCGCTGCTTCGGCACCCGCAACGCCGTCCCCACCGCCTCCGCCACCAAACTCCGCAACTCCCCCTCCCGGTGAAATCGCACCTCCCGCTTCGCCGGATGCACGTTCACATCCACCAAACGCGGATCCATCTCCAACCACAACCACGCCCCCGGATACCGCCCCTCCGGCAACACGCCGCGACACACTTCCTCCAAGGCCCGAAACACCAACCGATCCTCCACCGGCCGCCCATTCAAAAACAAATACTGCGCCCTCCGACTCTTCCGCGCCTCCGAAGGCGGCAGCAAATACCCTGTCAACGCCATCCCCGTCCGCTCCGCCCCGTCGAGTTCCAGCAGACTCCCCACCACCTCCCGCCCAAACAAATCCCCGATCCTCAACCGCCGATCCCCACTCGGCGCCACATCCAGCACCCCCCGCCCGTCCTTCCGATACACCACCCGCGTCTCCGGCGAAGCCAGGGCATGCACCCGCACCTGATAATCAATATGCGCGGCCTCCGTCCCCTCCCCCTTCAAAAATTTCCGCCGCGCCGGCACATTGAAAAACAACTCCCGCACCTCCACCACCGTCCCCGGCGAACACCCCGCCTCCCGCACCTCCTTCGTCTTCCCCCCCTCCACCAGGATCTCCACCCCCTCCACCGAGTCCCGCTCCCGCGTCGTCAGCCGAAAACGCGACACACTCGCAATGCTCGGGATCGCCTCCCCCCGAAATCCCAGCGTGCGCACCGTCTCGAGATCCTCCTTCCTCCGCAGCTTGCTCGTCGCATGCCGCTCCAACGACAACAGCGCATCCTCCCGGCTCATCCCGCAGCCATCATCCGTCACCTTCACCAGCGCCACCCCCCCCCCCCCCCCCCCCCCCCCCCCCCCCTCCCCCCCCCCACGCTGCTCGCCGACCCCTCGTGGCCCACCTTGCTCCCCCCCCTGCCCCCTCCCTTCACCCCCCCAGGGTGCTGACAAGCCG
>Ga0105050_10005938_pt1 | contig 15426 bp, 18 predicted proteins | sample FRY01_FD_78088 | JGI IMG/M metagenome (GOLD analysis project Ga0105050, IMG submission 78088) | Freshwater microbial communities from Lake Fryxell liftoff mats and glacier meltwater in Antarctica - FRY-01 | ecosystem: Environmental > Aquatic > Freshwater > Ice > Glacier meltwater ... | reverse complement strand
TGATCCCGAACATGCCCGAGCATCGGCTGGTGCCGCTGATGCAGCGGTTCGCAGAAATGCTGGTCAGCAGCGGGCTGTTTGGCGGGTTTCTGTCGAGAGCGAAATGAGGGGATGGATGAGGGCGTGGGGGGGGAGCCTACCTTGTAGCAAAGCCGGCGTTACTCGCCATGCCATCGCTCTGCGCAGCGCGGCGGGTAGCGGGCCAGAATTTAGAGCAGAGAACCCAAAGGCAAGATTTATATGGACTGGCCATTTCCAGATGGGCCACCTTATTAGGGGGCCACCCGGCGTGTGAAGACGCCAGAGTAAATCTTGGCCAAGATTAATAGCGTCGGAAATAGACTGCAGTTCCGTATGAAATAAATGACCACATGTAAGGCGGGCTTTCACAATATGGGTAAGCCATATATTGTATTTTTTCTATCGCTATCTATGTATATTTGGATCGTTGTAGTACACCACGAAACACCGCGACCATTTACATATATTTTTATGTAGAAATCGCGACGACCGAATTTTTCTATGGGAATCTTCTCGGCAAAATCCACAGCGGCCTCATAGTCGCGCCAATAATCGAATTCTGACGCTGCATCCTCTCCCTTGCTGTATTCGTACGAGGGCACTGCATTAGCAAACATAGCCTCTATTACGCGCGCATAGGGGATGCTGGCTGGAATACCGACAATCCGTTCGCTATTCGCGACATAGCGCCACGACCCTGGCGCGTCGCTGCATTCGTATCGCACCAGCGGGGGACCATCGACCGTATCATAGTCTACTACGATTTCCATCCGGGAATGATGCCCGATCCGTCTCTCCTGAGTCCACATGCCAGCACGACGAATACGACCGGAATCTCAATCTAGCCGAAGTGGCGCTGGCAACCGTGGCAACGCTGGCAACAATGGCGGAAATCTGCGGTATTCCACCGTTACCAGCCGCTTTGAGGCACTGGCAACGGTGGTAACGCTGCCGGCGCCTTCCATATCGTGTATGATGTGAGTCTGACGGGGCAAGGTTGGCCGCCTAGCGTCCGGACTCCGACCGGGCCGCCCCGTCGCTTCCCCTTCGGAGAGCGCATCGGAGGCGCAATGTCCAGCACCACATCTTGCGTCGATGGCGGGCCTGCCGCTTCGCTGTTGGCGGTGGCCAAGATTGGCACACTGCCACCGGGTTTTGACGGCGCCGCTTTGATGCACGACCTCAACCTGCTGCCGTTGCGGCATATGGTTGCGGAAGTGGGTGAAAAACGAGGCGCGGCCTCTGCCGATGTGGATGCGCTCCGTGCAATCCGAAAGGGTTGCAGGACGCTCATCGCGGAACTGCCGGAGGTGATGACAGACCCGCTAAGGATGCCGGCCCATCATGCGTTGTTGGAGAACGGTATACCGAGCGTTCGCCAGTTGCTTGACGATTTGCGTAAGATGAATGATGCGCTACGGGTGCAGATTAAACGACTGAGGGAATTCTCCAATGAAGGGCCGCTGGTGCCCGGCGGCGGGCCGAGTGCCAGGGAAGAACTGTTCGGGAAACATTTGCCTGCCCTTTACTTGGCTCATTTTGGCAGACCATGCGGCATTTCGTTGGCCTCCGGCCCGGGTGATTGCCCAACCGAAGGTGTGCGGTTTCTTTGTGCCGCCCATGAGGCAATGGGGCTGGGCATCGTCATGCCTGAAGCGGCCGTGAAAGCCCATCGGCGATGGAAGCGTTCAACCCGGGGGGACAAGGCCGCCTGAGAAAGCCGGCCGTGTCCCCGCCCTGACAGGTGGCGCCTGTGCTTTCTGTGCAGCGCGGAGCAAGCAGCTTCGTGCTGTTTCAGGAGTTGCTACATTGATTGCCGAGAAACGAGAGAAGGGCCGCAAGCGCCGCCCCGAGGAACGCCCCGCCCCTCTGCGCGAGGCAATTACCTACACGCTGCAAGATGCCGCCCGCCTGTCGGGCCTGAGCATCGCCACGCTGCGCCGCCGGGGCGCCCTGGGCGAGTTGCGTTTGTTCCGCAGCGGTGGCCGCCGCCTGGCCGATGGAGCATCGCTGCGCCGGATGCTGGGTGCTGAATAGCAAACGCCGGGTGCAGCACGTGTTGCGGCCCCGGCGTTCGTGGTTGTGTCAGACAGTTGTGGTTGCACCCGCTTTCTACACGATCCCGCTCTCCGGTTCCAGCACGTCCGCACCCGCTCTCAAGAAAAGGAGCACGGACTTGCGCGAGAATTCCATTTCCCGACTTACCCTGCCGCCCGGTGGCGCGGCACGGCTCTATTCCCTCCCCACCTCCGGCGAATTCCGTTGGTGTGTCATGGCGGCGGCCGACCCCGAGCGGGCGCGGCTAGAAAGCCTCACACGGCGCGGCGGAGTTTCGACGTTGCTGACGCATGACGAAGGGCTGACTTGGCCGGATGGCCGGGGCGAAGCACTTGCAATGACGGTGCTTGCACGTGGCGGTGCTGTCGCACTTGCCTTTACCACCATGACCGATGCGCTGACATGCAAGCGGCGGCTGGAAGAGGAGGCGCAGTAATGGCAACCCCGCACATCATTCCGGCGTGCATAATGCCCTTTGCGACGGTGCCGGCCTGGGTGGGCTGGGTCTATATCGGACGTGAACGCCGCAAGGTGCCGATCAACCCGCACACGGGCAAAGCGGCATCCTCCACCGATCCCCGGACCTGGGGCACGCTGGCCGAGGCGCGCAAGATGGCCAGCGCGCGGGCCTATCGTCACCCCTACGGCGGCATCGGCATCGTGTCGGCGGCTGTGCCGTCGCTGGCCTTCCTCGACCTCGACCGCTGTATTGATGCCGACGGCACATTCTCGCCCGCCGCCGTGCGACTGCTTGAGATGTGCGGCGCTACCTACGCCGAACGCACGCCAAGCGGTGCGGGGCACCGCATCATCGGCACGGTTGAGGCGGTGGGCGCGGTTTTTGGCCGCAAGGGCACCACGCCCGAAAGCCTGGCGGTGGAGATTTACCGCGCCGCCCCGCGCTATCTGACCGTAACCGGGTGGCGGCTGCCGGATCACCCCGACGCGCTGGCCGATATCTCCGGCGAGGTGCTGGACCTGTTCCGCGGGCTGCCGGGCGGGAACGCTCCCGCATCGGATGCGACCGGCGATGAACGCGAAGATGCCGAACTGGTACGACGCATCGCCACGGGCGAAGGCTTCCACGCGGAATTATGCGCACTGGCGGCGCGTTGCACCGGGCGCGGTATGTCGGCAACGGCAACGGGCGAAATGCTCAAGGGGTTGATGCTGGCGCAACCCGAGGCATCCCGCGATGAACGCTGGCGGGAGCGGTTCGAGAGCGTCCCCGGCCTTGTCCAATCCGCCGCCAACAAATACGCAGCACCGCAGGAGCATCGGCGCAGCCTCGCCCGTACGGCCGGGCAACGGTTGCGCGCTGGGGATGATCCGGTGGCGGTGCTGGCGTCGGCACTGGCCGAGGGCGCGGCCCTGGGGGTGCCTGCGGATGCCGCCGAAAGGATCGTGCATTGGGTCGCTTCACGCGAGGCTGAGCGCCGGGAGCAACGTCATGGATGACCCCGCCGCCGTGTTCGCCAAGCTGCGCGCCAGCAACGCCGAGCGCGCGGGCGCCACGCCGCTGCCCATGGGCTTCCGGCTGACGCATGACGCGTTGCTTTTCTTCAACCCCGACGACAAGGACGCCCCTCCATTGACGATCTGCGGCCCGTTGCGGGTTGAAGCGGCGACGCACGACGCGACCTCGCTCGCCTGGGGCCCGCTGCTGTCGTGGAAGGACGCCAACGGCACGCGCCACGAATGGGCGATGCCGCATGCGATGCTGGCCGGGGACGGGCAGGAAGTCCGCGCCTGGCTGTTGGATGCCGGCTTGTTCATCGGGCCTGGACGCAAGGCGCGGGAAAAGCTGGCGGAGTATCTGGCGCGCTGCACTCCGCCGGAGCGTGTGCATGTTGTCCCGCGCCTGGGGTGGCACGACACGCCCGGTGGCCGGGTTTTCGTGCTGCCCGATGGCGCGCTGGGGGGCGATGGCGCCGCGAAGCTGCGGCTGCAAACGGAACGGCCGGACGCCCTGCCGCCGCTGGTGCAATCGGGCACGCTGGCGGAGTGGCAACAGGGGTTGGCGGCCCCGGCGGTAGGAAACTCACGACTGGCGTTTTCGCTATCCATCGCCTTCGCCGCGCCGCTGCTTGGGCTGCTGAGCGCGGAGGGCGGCGGCTTCCATTGGCGCGGACCTTCCAGCGTCGGCAAATCGACCGCGCTGCACGCAGCCGGGAGCGTTTGGGGCGGCGGCGGGCTGCACGGCTGGTGCCGATCCTGGCGCGCGACCGACAACGCGCTTGAGGCAATTGCAGCGGCGCATTCCGACCTGTTGCTATGCTTGGGCGAAATGGGCGAGGCGGAGCCGGAGGTTGTGGGCCGGTGCGCTTACATGCTGGCCAACGGTGCCGGAAAGGGGCGGGCCAATCGGGACGGTGGCGCGCGTCGCGCGGCCGAATGGCGGCTGCTTTTTCTGTCAAGCGGCGAGGTAGGCATTGCCGACCGCATGGCGGAAAGCCGGCACGGGCAGAAGCGGGCGCGGGCCGGGCAAGAGGTGCGGATTCTCGATATCCCCGCCGATACCGGGTGCCACGGGTTATTTGAAACGCTGCACGGGCACGACAAGGCCGCCGCGCTGGCCGATGCCCTGAGGGGCGCCGCTGGCCGGTTCTATGGAACGGCGGGCCGTGCATGGCTCGAACACATGGCCGGCGACCCGGACGGCATTGCCGCCGCCGCGCGCGAGGTTCGCGACGCCTTCATTACCGCCAACGTCCCCGCCCATGCCGATGGACAAGTGCGGCGGGCAGCGGGCCGGTTCGGCTTGGTGGCGGCGGCGGGCGAACTGGCGGTTGCCGCCGGGGTGCTGCCCTGGCCGGCTGGCGAGGGGACGAAGGCTGCTGCGGTCTGCTTCAAGGCGTGGTTGCGGGCACGTGCTGGCGGCGCTGGCGCGTCGGAGGATGCCGAGGCGGTGGCGTTGGTGCGGCGTTTCATCGCGGCACATGGGGATTCGCGCTTTCAGGTTATCGGCGCAGATGACGCCCTGCGCGTCATCAATCGCGCCGGTTGGAAAAGACGTGAAGGCGATGGCTGGCTCTATCTGATCCAGCCCGACATCTGGCGGGCGGAGGTGGTACCGGGCCTGGACTCACAAGCTGCCGCGCGCGCTGTGAACCGGGCCGGCTTTCTGGTGCTGGAGTCCGGGCGCTTGCAGAAATCAGAGCGCGTCGGGGCAACCGAGCCGGTGCGCGTCTATGTCGTGCGCGACACCATCTTGTCGGGGGGGGCGGACGAATGAACGCCCCACGCTTCGACTACCTGGCAGCGTGGCGGGCGGCAATGGCTGCGGAAAGCGTCGCCACCGTTGCCAATGCTGCCGGAGAGGTGGCAACGCCCGCAGACCGCAGAAAACCGCCGCTGTTACCATTGTTGCCACCGTTGCCAGCACAGAAGGGACAAGGTGGCGATTGTGCGGAACCGGTGGCGTCTGACGCGGATGGATTCGGCGATTGGGAAACCGAGCCGGACCTTCCGCCGTTGCCCGATGTGGAACACCAACAGGCGGTGGGCGGGTTGCTCCGGGCTGCGCTGATGCGCCCGGCGTCATGGTCCGACCGTCCCGATTGCCGGCCCGCTCAAGGCGCCTGGTGCGGCGGCTGCGGGCGCAATCCCCCTGAATATGGCGGGCGGTGGTGGCAGGAGCGCGAGGCGCCGAAAGGCTGGCGGTGCTGGGGGTGCCACCCGCCCGATCATCTGCAACCCGAGAAAGTAATTGAAGTGCTGACATGAACCCGCCGAAGGTGTTGGGCGTGACCGTGCCGCCCGGAGCCTTCCGCACGCCGCGCGCGGTGGTGGCGGTGCGATGCGGTGCCGTGGTGCTGCGGGTGACGGTGCGCCGCTTGTCGGGGGCGCGGATGGACGTGGCGCCACCGCTGGCGGCCGATGGTGCCGCCGGGGTGGAGATGCTTCCGGCGCTGTGGGAGGCGGTGGGGGACGCCGCGTTGGCTGCTGTGCGGGCGGATGGATTTGCCGCGTTGGCGCTGCTGGCCGCCGGGCGGACCCGTCACGCCGCATTCAGGAAACCGGGCGAAAATGACGGAGAACCGTAGACCAATGACGGATGCGGAGAAGGCGGACCTGCGGCGAGCGCGCAACCGGGACCGGGCGAAAGCCTACCGGGGCCGGCGGCGGCGAGGCGTGGTGTGGGCTTGGATTGAGATTGACCCGAAGGCGCTGGCCGGGTTGGAACGGCTGGCGCTGTTGCCGGTAGGGGACCGGAGCCTAGATGCGGTGTCGGAGGCGGTGGCGCGGTTCGTTCATGCTGCGGCGCCGCTGGCGGCCGTAGGGGATGCGCTGTGGCCGGAGCCATCGCGGTGAATCTGCACAACGCGCCGAGCGGTTGGGCTGCATTCCGGGCGCTGCGGCAGACGCCCGCACATACACGGCCCGTGCATCATGGAAACTTGCGGCACGGGGGGCGGAGCCGGGAATTCCGGGTAATAATGCGGGAACTGCGATTTGCCGGTTGGCTGATGCGAAAGCCGGGCCGGCTGATGGCTATGCCGGATGCCTTACTTGACGCATGGTGCCCGCCACGGCCGATGGGGTGGCAGCGGTATTCCAATATTCAAGACATGCGCAACGGGAGCGTACGCTAAGATGAACGATGAGAATTCATAGTAAATCCCTTAACAATCCAAAATAACATGAGCGCCATCAGAAACATCGCTAATGGGGGTCCAAAAATAAGACCCCCCCAAGGAAAGATACCCTTAAATATCCTGTTCAATTTTTGATTCACGAACTCCTTAGTGAGTAACTGTATATCATCATCGGTTAAATCATATGGGAGAAATAAAATTGTTTGGTCTGGAAAATGAACCTTTAGAATTTGGTTTTTGGCGGCTCGTTTGTCCCAAGCTTCAACGTAAGGAGCCTCCAAAACTGCAAACGTGATCGGATAGTTTCCCTTTCCGGGCGCTTTTCGTCTTTCATAGTGTCCTTTTGACCAGTCAATATTCCACGGCTCGTCTAATGTCTCAGAGACATATTGAAACGTTCGCCCGAACGGAAAGGGTTCGGAAAGCTGCAACGTTGCGATTACGACCGCTATTGCCATCCATCCGAGGCTAACGGATACCCAAACTCTAAAAAATCCGCGACGCCAGTTCAATGCATTACCCCCCTTGGACATCAATGGTGCCTAATTTCGGTATGCGCAAGGACCCCCCCCGACGCGTTAACGTGGGGGAAATCGTGGGGGACAGAAATTTCTATCACAAAATATCACGTTTTTTCAACGTTATAACCCGTCTCTATGGCGTAGGATAGGGAACCGGGAGCGAAGAGTCTCTGTCCGGATGGTGCTCACATCTCCACCACGACATTTTGGTTCACCTCAACCCACACAGCGTCGGCAGACTCGATCAGCGATAACGCAAAGCGCGGCGCGTAGCCTGTTTTCTCCAAACGCTGCCACTCAGGCCAATCCTCGTAGTCGAGGTGCATGGCCCCCTTCTGGCGTGCTGTCTTCAAAAGATCTTGCGTCAGATCCCTAACTTTGGTGCGAGGTCGTCCCACCGTGACGCAATCCAAGGAAAGGGGTGGCACCTCGAACGCACCAGCGGCTTCGACCGTGAGTTCTAGCCACTTCGAAAAGCGAAGAAAGCCGTACTTGATCGTTAGGGTAGCCCGGTACCGGATGGGCTCGTCCACAGTCAAAATGGGCTCGGCCTGAAAAACCTGCTCGCCACCCATATTGAAGGCGACCCAGATTGAGATCCCAGCACGTCGAGGTTGCTGAGGGACCGCTGCACGCCAAGCTTTGTGGGAAACATCGCGCGTCAGGGGGTGCATTTGCGAAGCGATGTGGCGTCGCTTCGGTGGGTCAAGGTCTGCCGCGCACATCCAGAACGAGACACCATATGGCAGCGATCTCTTGCAGGTGAGCTCGACTTTGGACGGGCCTTTGGCGGTTGATCCTCCATCTCGAAATGCGATGACGACGTCGAGCGACTGCAACGCCCGCCCAACGATCTTCTTCGCCCTCGCGACCTCGGCCGTCCGCAGAGCCGCCACTGACTCGAAGGTGTCTTCATCCCATTTCTCCAGCGCCGCGACCGGATCGCTGTCCAATAGATTGCCAAATTCTAGCCATCGCTGCGCGAATCTCAAGCTTCTTTGGACACGCGACCGCAGACGTTTTTTCTCCGCAGCATGGGGCCATTCCGCCTCATTAAATGCGATTGCCGCGCAGACACGCCTGTCAGGAAGCACGCTAAGCGAATCCACGATCAAAGGGCGGGCTCGCTGACGCAGTGCGGCCGCGGCCATCGCATCCGCAAGAGCACTTGGTGCATTGTAGGGACGCGCGTCCTTCCACCATCCATCCAGTGATCGTAGCCCAGGGGCGTCGGCTAGCTCACAGAGAACACGATCGGACTCGACGCCGCCGTGTTCGGAACGCTTTATTTCGGCGCCACGATCAAGCAGCGACAGGCCAAGGCAGACGAGTGCGACGTGCTCCGGAGAGAGCGGCAGGCCGGAGGCAGACGGATCCGTGGACGCTTTACCGAGAAGCGGGCGAAGCGCCTCCTCAGCGGCCCTTGGATCATCGGCCGCAGCAGCTGCTTGTAAGGCATTCCAAGCCTTGCACAGTTTCCTGGCTTCGGCTGCACGGCTCCAGAGGGCCTGGTAGCGGTTAGGAGGTGATTTATACAGGGTGCGGACCTGTTGAAAGGTCTCCGCCACCACGTGCTCCGCATCCAGATCATGGATGCCGCTCGGGCCAAATATATCAGCACTCGCTATCGCCGCCTGAAGACGGCGAACAGCCTCTTGTCGCTCTTGTGCCAGCTTGATCTCATCTCCGACCGAGCAGGCAGAATCGTGCCGCCGCAATGCCGTCGCAACTGAATGAAATTCCGCTGGAAGAGCGTTCCACAAATCAAGAATCGCACCTTCATCCGCGTCAGATGATACGGCAAGCAGTTCTAGAATCTGCCGAAGTGGTGCTGCGGCGTTCGTGGCCGTCCGCACACGATCGTCATCGACATTACAAAGCTCCGGACTCTGCAACCACTCCCCGTAGGCGTTGGACTGGCCGCCATCTGCTGCAATATCCAGTTTTATCATTGCCCACGCATCAACGCGGGCTATCGCCAAATCTACCCTCCCCCTGAGGGACCTCATGCACCACGCGCTTCCTTCCAAGAAATGCGCCTCGGCGTTCCATCTATCGACGAGCGCTCGTTCCGATGCTGGGTTCCAAAACGATTCATCGGCGGCGATGGCTGCACTGACGCGCATGAAAGCGTCACGCCTCGAAATCGCAAGCTCCGCTCGCTCCGCCAGTGTGCACTTTTCGATCTCTAGGAATGAAGGGATACGGCTGGCCCGTAAAGCCTCTGCCGCCTCCCAAGCCGCCGCAATGGCCGCCTCGTCAGGCATATTCGCAGAACAGAGCGCCTCGATCTGACGGCCCTGTTCGACAGCCATCATCGCCTGTCGTGCACGGCTCACCGTTTCGGCAAGCCGAAATTCTCGCAAATCAGCGACGCCCGGCTGCTCCTGCCATGCCTTCGCAATCTTCGCGTCATCGCCTGTCGCAAGGGCGTCCCTGAAGCGTCCGGCGGCGGCAATGCGCTTCCGTGCCGCGACAGCGCGACTCTCGACATCTTTCGGGAGACGGAAGCCCAGCTTGGCCATTCGACGGACGATCTTCTCGATCTCCGCCTCCTGAGATTCTCCCAGCAGAACATCAGGTCCAAGGTCCGACTGACGAAGCACAGCCAGGGACACGGTCAAGGTTCGCCACTCGAAAGCTGCTCTGGCCAACTCTTGGAGAAACTCGACGCCACGGGCTGCCGTCGTAACGGAGCGGTTCGAGCCCGCCAGATCTGGACAGTGCTCGAAGATTTCAGCCACCGCGACCGCATCGAGGTGCTGCGCTGCTATCGTGGTCATGAGGGCGGCGCGTGCAGCGCGGTAGGCTTCCGACCTTGATGCGAACTCACGTTGTTCGTTAGAAATTCCATCAAAAATCAGAATGTCCGCAGCGTCGAGAGCATCTGCACCAGCCGCCAAATCGCCGGAGTTGCACGCAGCAAAAAAGCGAGCCAGGGCTTGCGTCCTAAGCTTGGCAAGTTCACCGCGCGCTTCGACCTCAATCCCGATAGCCGCAGCATTAACATCCGTGCGAAGGCATTCTTTCCACAGCGCCGCAATTTTGGCCTCACGCTGGGGATTGAGACCGACCTTAAGGTCGGACGCATCCTGCGTTGCGACAGCAACCCGTAAGGGCTGCAGCAGGCACTCGTCCCGCCATCTGCTGCGCTCCTGATCGAGCGCATCTTCCTGCGCGCGCAACTGCTCGCTTCGGTGATCAAGTATCGACTTCACGCGCTCGATCTCGGCTGCGTCGGCTGCGATCGTCGCCTGCCGTTGGGCAAGCCTCTTGCCTACGTCAGCGACCTGAAGCCAGGCTTCGGCTGCGTTCCTAGCCGCGCCCGACAGGCTCCTCGCGGCACGCCGCAACTGGCCCGTGCGGGAAGGCTCGCTGCTGCTGAGCGTAGCGTATATCGCTCCGGGCACAGACAGGCAGGCGATGCAAACACCCTCCATGGGTAAATGGCCTGGACTGCTGCAAATGCGCGCAGCGCTCTTACCTCGTCCATTGTCGAGTAGTGACTGTAGGTGCTCAAACCACTCCTTGGCCGAAGGGCGATCTGTGCCGAGGAAGGCTCGATCGAAGAGTCTGAGTGTTTCGCGGGGGAGATATTTGGGAAACTTGGCCCCAGGCGGTGGTCGGATACGTCGGTCGGCCTGGGTGCTCCAAGGGTACATCCGCTCACCTATGCGCCACTGCCGGCCTTCGTCTTCAACTGCGTCATGCAGAACCCCGTCATAGGGATGCACTCCGGTCATGGCCTGGAACGCGATAACCGCAAAAGCGAATAGATCCTGCGTCTCGGCAGAGGCGAAGTCAGCTGGAGTTGGAGCAACCATTGCTTCCGGCGAGGCATAGCCGGCGGTGAACCCTCCGGGCCCGGGATCCAAAACCCCGTTCGGACCGGTAAGAACGAAGCTGTCACAGTCGAGCAGGCACACGCGCCGCGTGGAGCCGACGATCCACGCGCGGAGGTTCTCGGGCTTCAGGTCCCAGACCGCGACGCGGCCGCCGTGCAACGCAGTCAAAATCTCGGCGAGGCTACACAGATAATCAATCCGAGATCGGAAGTGATGTCCGAATCCAGATCCAAGCGGGTCGGGGCACAAAAGCCAGTAACCCTCGAGCGTGCGGTCTGGATCAAGGTAAGGCATCGCAAAGCCTACCGCGAGGCCATCCTCGTTCTCAATGAGAGTGGTCGGCCATGCTAGCCGTGGTCGGTCATCCAGGTTGAACGTGGCGAACTCGTGGGCCAGCTTCACCATGAGACGAAGGCGCTGGTCGCTCACTTGCAGCCGCTCGCGCGGACCGTCACCGTCAAGAAAAGCGGCCGGAATTTTCAGTGCGGAGCGCGGCGCGCTCGGGCAGCGCAGGATAACCCCATTGCCGCCCCGACCAATTTCGCGAAGGTCGGCTCGATCCAAGAGTTGGCCGTTGAGGAAGAGCCTCAAAGGTCGGCGCCCCCGACCGCCGGAGCGTGGAGGCGAGAGGCGACCACCAGGGTCGTGTCGTCGGACACAATCTCGTCTCTCTCGGCGGCAATCAGACGTTCAGCGAGCCACCGATTAAAAGATTCAGCACCATCGCGCGTCAGGCGTCGTCCGAGAGCTCCCGCACGCGACCAATCGGGACTGCCGTCCTCGGCACGAAGGAGATCGCCCTGTGCCCCATCACTGCAGACCAGGACGGCAAAGGCGGGAATCGGGACGAAGTTGCAGCGAGCGCGCTCTCGCCAGTCGCGATCAGTGACGAAGAATGTTTCATTGGCATACTCGCCCGTGTGGGGCAGCGATGCGATCAGTGGCTCACCCTGCTCGCCGAGCGCCAGCCCAAGACCGTCGCCGATGTGTAGGGATGCCGTGAATTCGCGCGTGCACGCGAAAGCGACGAGAGTGGCTGCGAAGTCGCTGCTCGGCTCTGCTCCTGCTGACGAAACCGGCGCGACCATTCCACGAGCGCGCTCAACGCAGTGCAGTGCAACATCGGCCCACGACGATGGGTCTATCCGGCCCTTCGCCTCCATCAGATCTGAAATTTCACGCGCGACGACGCGGCTGAAGAGGAGCGCACCTTCGCCGGATCGCGTTGCCGATCCTGCGCCATCGCAAACGACAACTACGAGTGCGGCGTCCGTTAGCCGGACGGAAGCGGAATCTTGGCATGCGTGCCCGCGAGCAACGTGTGCTGCGCCCGTTACTTCGATCGCGGTCGCCACCCAGCCTGACGCATGCGCATGAGACGTGCGAGTCCTATCCAATCCAGGAGCGTCGATACTCAATGGATATCTCGTCTGCGACCGCGATCCCTGCCCAGATAGCAAGGGCGCCAAAGGGGCATCTGCTGCAACGACGCCTGCTTCTATTTCGGATCCCCGGCCGTCAGTCGCCGGCGGATAGTGCCTGCCGCTCGGACGAAGCCCGAGCAAATACATTAAGCGATGACAGAGGGATTTGACCTCCTGCGACACCGCCTTCAAAAGGGGAACACCGAGACCGGGCCGCAACGTCACCGGCTCCATGTTCCTCTCGGCCAGCCGGGGAGTTGAGCACTCCCCGTATGAGTCATCGTCTTGAGCGTGCCTGAAAGCCAGACGAATAGCTCACTGAAGCGGGCTTTCCTGACCACCTCAGGTCGGTTGCTCTGGGAGAATAGCGCCAGGGAAGCGAGGTCGGCATGTTCGGTCCCTATTGGCAGGACATTGATCCTCCTGCTCGCCTCGGCGGTGCAACAGTCTTGAGCTGCCTCCTTCCAGCCCTCGTCGTTAGGCTGGCCGTCGCTGATGATGAAAACCCAAGGCCTCAACAGGGGGCTGCCCAATTTCCTCAACCGCGCTTTCTCCTGTTCGATCTCCTGTAATGCTAGACGAGCGCCCGCCCCTAAAGGGGTGAGGCCATCGGCACGCACATAGGGCAGATTGGCACTCACGTCGGCGACATCGGTCCAGGGAAGCAGGATCTCGGCGCCCGTTCCGCCATCGCTGACATCCCCAACGCGAAGGAGTAAAATCCGGACACTACGGCTCGCCCTAGGGTCTTTCTTCAAGTCTTCTACTAGTGCGCGTAGCCCATCATTCAGTTCCTGGATCGCATCGTTATCACTCATCGAACTAGAGCCATCAAGAATTACCACGCAGAGAAGTTTTTCAGATACACGTGTCCTTCCGAAATCCTCAAGATCGTCATCACTCACGCTCCATCTCCCGCTTCAGACCCCTCAGGTGCATGCGTGCTACGAGAGGCTAATTCGAACCTGCCCATTTTTTAGCTGAGGTTTCGTCAGCCTCAGCCTGCTGTTATGATGATATTCCGCTGACGCACGGTCCCACCGCAACGCCGCGGCTGTAGAAGGTCCTCGCATTGCACGGGTCGAGGTGAATGGCCTCGTTTTAGTCGGTGATCGCCGCGTCGAGATTGCCACGGGATTGCTGCGAAAAGCCGCAGTTGTAGAAGGCGATGGCTGGATTCTGCTGGCTCTCTCCACCGCCCCTGTTCAGGATCGTCGTGCAGGCGCGAATGGCGTCCTGCGGGGCCTGGATCGCCCGAGCACAGGCCGCGCTGGCCCGGTCCTGCCCTTGGGCGTAGATTGGCACATTGAGACCGAGCGCTGCGACAAGGCAGGACACCAGCAGGCGCCATCGCATCAACCCATCTCCTCGACCATCGGGGCTTACGTGACCACAACAACAGAATATATCGAAGCATTTACTCCACCCGCCGGTCAATCGTCCTCGCGCAACGCCAGGACCACGAGATTGATGCGTGACGCACGAGTCAGACACGCTCACGAGCGCTTGTCGGCAACGGCCGCCTGTTGGCAGCCGTTTCGCCTCTGCACGTCAGAGGACGACGCAGGAGACGAGTCCTGCGAGTAGCAGGTATGGGACGTAGAACGCCAGCATCTTGGTTCCGACCCAGACGATGAGGACGAGGGCGAATGCCTCGCCGAGCGCATCGGACAAGCCATTCCCCTCTTTGGGGTCAGGTTGGGTCATGCCGCCACCGCCATTGGCCTGGGGGCCATTTTCCACAGCGGGATAGAGGGCCAGCCGACCGATGAACAGCAACGGCTGTGGGAACAGCGTGGCGGTGCTCATGTCGATCTGGTCCGCCTCCGCCGGCGGGACGCCCGGCTCGGTGGAAAGGGTGAGGTGCAGGGGGCGGGTGGGTTCCAGTGGCTGGAAGTGCTCCTCGCCGATCTTGCAGAGCAGCACCTCGGCGCGAGGGGTGCGGTGGATGCCATAGATTGAGACGACCTGGGGGGCGCCGTTGAACTGGTAGTTCGCGGGGACGCGATACGCCCACGTGATGGACGTGAGGTACACAATGCGGTGTGTCGGCGGCCAGAGCCGAGTAATCTTATCGACCGTCGAGGCTGGTATATTTATACCGACTCGGAATATGTTATTTGGCATTGTGGAATACTCCATTAATGCACAGGTATCTTCACAAGTCATGTGTATTTGAGACAGTCTCAACATTCAACGTGGAGGCGGTGAGTGCGTATAAGCACAAAAATATGTTGATTGGTGCGGCTGATTCGGGGCTTGATGTGCTGTCGGAGCGAGCGAACCCGCCGACCGCAGCGGCATGCAGGATGAGAGACCGCATTGCCTCGCTTGAAATGCTCCCGTCGGTTGGTGTGTTGCCTCATGTAATTTCCTCCCGAGCGGATTGTGATGGGGCGACATCATCCCGGAATGACGGGGCGCAATCATACCGGAAACGGGGGGCGACTTCGCAGGCATTTGCATTCTCTGACGATCAATTCCCGCCAGGTATGCCTGCGGGCATTCTCGTTCTGCCGCATGAGGAGCTTGGTGTGTCCTTCGGTTGCCTCAGCGGGGCTCTTTCGTGCCGGTGCGCCGCCCCTGAGCGTCCCGCTCGACCCATGTCCCGCCTGCACCCGGTTCCAGGGTTCCCGTTCTGCGTCCTTGGGCATCCCTGAGAACGTAGCCGCCTCCGCTGCCGCTGCTTGGATCGACAGTTCCGGTGCGCCGCCCCTGAGCGTCCCGCTCGACCCATGTACCGCCTGCCCCCTGTTCCAGGGTTCCCGTTCTGCGTCCTTGGGCATCCCTCAGAACGGAGCCGCCGCCGCCCCCGCTGCTTGGATCGACAGTTCCGGTGCGCCGCCCCTGAGCGTCCCGCTCGACCCATGTCCCGCCTGCCCCTGGTTCCAGGGTTCCCGTTCTGCGTCCTTGGGCATCCCTCAGAACGGAGCCGCCGCCGCCCCCGCTGCTTGGATCG
>Ga0105050_10005935_pt1 | contig 15431 bp, 18 predicted proteins | sample FRY01_FD_78088 | JGI IMG/M metagenome (GOLD analysis project Ga0105050, IMG submission 78088) | Freshwater microbial communities from Lake Fryxell liftoff mats and glacier meltwater in Antarctica - FRY-01 | ecosystem: Environmental > Aquatic > Freshwater > Ice > Glacier meltwater ... | reverse complement strand
CGTCTGCTGTTGGGCAAGGCGCTGGTGCACAACCCGCAGGTATTGGTGCTCGATGAGCCGACAGCCGGTGTCGACATCGAATTGCGCAACATGCTCTGGACCAATGTCCGCAAGCTCAACCAGCAGGGCATGACCATCATCCTGACCACCCATTACCTCGAAGAGGCCGAGGCAATGTGCGACGAGATTGCTATCGTCAACCACGGCCGGATCGTGGTGCGTGACACCACCGCCAACTTGCTGGGGCGGATTGCAGGTAAAACGATTATCATCATACCAGATGCCCCTGCCCCTCTGCCTGATATGCCCGCTGGTGTGACTGGCAGCGCCCGGCCCGACGGCAGCTTTGCTTTCAGCTATGACAGTCAGAAAACGTCGGCTGATACGGTCCTGTCGGCCATCCGCGCTGCCGGAATTGGCATTCGTGACCTGAAAACCGAAGAATCGAACCTTGAGGATGTATTTCTGGCGCTGACATCGGGCCGCTAAGGCGGGTAACTCAGACCAGCATCCGGCCCAATGAACGACCTGCCAGAATATGCAGGTGATAATGCGGCACCTCCTGCAGCCCATGCACGCGGGTATTGGCAATGGCGCGGAACCCATCAGTTACGTCGCAGATGCGGAACACTTCAGCGACCATAGCCATAAAGCCCAGTTGCTCCTCCGGACTGGCCGCGACCGCAAAGTGATCGAGGCTCATGTAGGGCCCTTTTGGTATCACCAGAACGTGCACGGGTGCCTGTGGATTGATGTCGTGAAAGGCCAACGCATGGTCATTCTCACAGACAGTCTTGTTCGGGATCTCTCTCCGCAGGATACGGGCAAAGATGTTCTGAGGGTCATAGTCGAATTTCATGGCACGCTCCGGAAAAAGTCAGTCAACAAAGAGATGGGGTGTCGCGGCGATACGGCGCGCGACATCATCTGGCAGCGTCAGGAACTCGGCCAGTGGGGGGACATTCTCGTCCTCCGTCGCAGCCTGACGCAAGCGACGATGATTAGGAAAGTTGGCATCCCGAAGCCGGTCGCTCTCATAGACCACATCATAACGGATCGTCGGCAGAAGCTGTGCCAGTGTCTCGGGCGGGGTTTGTTCACCAGCAAGTCCGACGCGCATCGCATGGCCGATCAGGTAGTCATCGGTAAACTGGCATTCCACTTCCAGCAGTCGAGTCGTGGAGCGGTCTGCAAAAAAGTCCTGCATCAGGTCCATGTTGGCGGTGTCGAGGCAGATGATCAGGCGGTCCGTCTCGTAATAGTCAAACAACATGCGCATCAATGCCCTGCGATGCCTTGTGCGCTTGCTCAGCGTGGTCTGGATGCCGCCAAGATCGGGCAAAGGCGTGCTTTCCTCATTAAAAAGGTAATCGATCGCCGGAATGTTGGTGTGATGCTTGATCGACCCCACTAACCGTTTGGCCACATGCCATTTCTTGCAAGCGATGATAAGCAGTTCGCGTTCGCGGCCCAGTGATGTTTCCGTCTCCCAGAACCGAGGCGCAAAGCGTCGGCCGATCCGGCCCCGGCCAGTGAGAAAGGAAAAGAGATTGCGCCCCTCATTCGAAATTTTGAAGTCGTTGCGACCCGACGCGTAGAGGCGGCCGAGCCTGGTCTTGAGTTCTTTGGCTTCGGGACTGATTTTGCGGGCAAAGAGAAAATCTTGTGACAACAGCAGGTCGTAGTGGTCGTTATAAAATGTGACCGGCATCCCGTATTCCGAGAACATCAGAAAGGTCAACGTCCGCGCCTTGATCTCACTCTCGGGAATCAGGTGTCGTACCAGAGTCTGAAAAAACGTCTCGTCCGGGATCCAGGTTGTGCGGAAAAACTGCATCACATCGCGGCGCTTCGAGGCAAAGGCAAGGATGCCTTCTATCGTGCGGCGCCGCAGGCACCACCACTGACTGCCGATCATGACCTGCAAATCAGCGGGGATCGCTCGCTTGAGACCCAGTTTGCGTTGTGTCCAGAAACTCCAGTAATAGAGCCGCTTTTGAGTGCGCTCGTTGAACACATGCCGATAGATCAGCCGCTCTTCCTTCATCCCGGTCTTGATCCAACCGGACTCCTTGAAATCAAAGCTCTCGATATAATCGACATCATGATCATCCAGAAACTGATGCGCATAGGTCGCCGACTTGATCGCCATGCAGTCGCCCGACACCATGTAGAAATGCGTGGCTCGCGGAAAGGCCGCCACAGCCGCCTCGACTGCCTGCAGCGTCGCCTGCACCAGCGACCATTCGCCCCAGCCACATTTGATCCGCCGTCTGGCAAAAGTGACGTTCGGATTCTCCGCAAGCGCTGACCTGATCTTGTCATAAGCGGCCTGCGGAGCGCGCGCGTCAAAGTGAATCGCCATGCAGTCACCCACCGCAGTAAGCTGTTGCGCCTGCTGAATGATCGAGTCAGGGTCCTTGTGACAGAGCAGGATGAAGGCGATTTTTGCCATTTAAGAAACCATATCGCCCGATTGCGTTGATTGTTTACGCTTAATAGCGTGAAGAGACGTTGAATAAACAGCGTTTGTTTGCTCATTTGAAACCAAGAACAGGCTCATGGTAGGCAGACGGCCAAACCAGGCCAGGGCAGCAGGAGGCAGGACAGCATGGGTTTTCCAGGAACCTGGATGACGGAGAGCGAATCCGTGGTCTACCGCGTGGTGCCCAAATGCGCCTGTTCGACCATCGGCCAGATCATGTTCTACTCTGACCATGGTGAGTTTTTCGACGGCGACATTCATGATGCTGCCGGCGGCCTGCACAAATGGGCGATGGAGCCCAGCCAGTCTCTCATCGCAAGCAATATCAAACATCACCGCAGCTATGCCTTTACCTGCGTGCGCAACCCCTACACCCGCATCCTGTCGTCCTTCTTTGACAAGATTTGCGGCATCCAGCGCAACGGCAAACGTTATCGCGGTAATCTCGTCCCGCTGCTGATTCAGAAATACGGTATCGAGGTCGGCTCGCCCGAAGACGGATTCGAGTTCGATCAGATCAAGAGTTTCCGGCGTTTCTTGCTCTTTGCGCGCGATTCCATCCGTTGGCGCAAACCGATGGAGCCTGACATCCACTGGTCTGCCATGTCGGGCCATGTCTCGACATTCGTGGTCAATGGCGGGCGCTACGACCAAATCTTCTGGACCGAAAAGTTTGACGAAGGGATGCAGGTCGTCCTCGACAAGATCAAGACGCCGCACAAGGTGAACCTGAAGAAGATCCCGCGTTTCAACGAAAGCGAAGGGCATGGGCCGACGCGGGCGCATCCGGTCGAGGATTATTTCGACGACTTGTCAAAACATCTGATGTGGGAAATCTACAACAAGGACTTTACGCTGTTCAAATACGACTTTGAAAATCCGGCCAACAAGATGCCGGTCGGGCCGATTGATCTGGCAGAGGTGCACGCCAAGCTGGGCGAATGACCCGGGACGGTTGGCCAAAGCGGGCATTGGTTGCAATTATCCGCGCGGCGGGGCGTGGTCTTGGCGGTCTGTCGTACTAGGTCTGCGTTAAGACAGGCTTGGCCGGGGGGTTGTTTGATGTCTATTATCCTGATGCTTGGAAGCGGGCCCAATGTCGTTGCGGCCCGCGATTGGCCGCGTGGCGTGATTGATCGGATCGTTGCGATCAACAATGCTTGGCTCGTGCGACCCGACTGGGATGATCTTGTGCATCCCGAGGATTTCCCCCAAGCGCGCCGCCCCCAGACATTAAGCGCAGGCCAACGGATCATTACCGCTCTGGATTATGTCCCAGCGCAGAATGCGCTGGGTGGGTTTGTTTATGCTGGCGGCACCATGGCCTTTACCGCGTCCTATTGGGCGCTACAGGTGCTACGGCCCAAAGTGATCGCTTACCTCGGCTGTGACATGGTATATTCCGGGCAGGGCCCCACTCATTTTTATGGCACCGGGACTGCCGATCCGCTACGCCCCGATGTCACGCTCCGGTCATTGGAGGCAAAATCGGCACGGTTGCTGGCGCTTGCAGCACGCCAAGGCTGTGCTTTGGTCAACCTGTCGCAAGATGCCAGTCGCCTGGTATTTGGACGCGCGACGCTGGACGGGCTGGCTGGTGTGAAACCGGACGCGGTATCGGTGCAGTCGCGAGAAACGGCACTCACCGCCGAGGCGGCGCTGAATTATGTTGTGCCATCAGGTCGCTACTGGCTGGAAGAGGCACGATTTGATCCGGCGGCTATTGACCGGCTGGATGCGCTCTGGCTCGACACTTTGCCAGCGGCGCTCAGATCAGGCCTTCCTTCCGGAAAAGCTGCTTGAGGTCCGCTTCGGGACGGGCGCCAAAATGGCTGATCACTTCGGCGGCGGCGACACATCCCATACGGCCCGCGACAGACAAGCTCTGTCCGGTTGCAAAACCATATAGGAAACCGGCGGCAAACTGATCGCCGGCGCCGGTTGCATCCACCGGCACCACCCGGCGCACCGGCACCACCGCCTGTTCATTGCCGCGCACCAGCACCACATCATGGCCCGATCTGGTGCAGACCACCAAGCCACTGTCAGCGGCGGCCTTCTCAAGGGCTGTGCTCAGATCGGTTTGATAAAGTGATTCCCATTCGTGTTCATTGCCGATGACATAGTCCAGATCGCGCACCAGATGCCGGAAACTCTCACGGTGGCGATCCACACAGAACGGGTCTGACAATGCGATCCCCGCTTTGCCGCCCTTTTCGCGGCACAGGCGCGCAGCCCGCTCAAACGCGTCCTTGCCCTTGGGCTTGTCATAAAGATAGCCCTCGAGAAACAGGATCTCTGCCTGCCCCGCCACATCATCCGATACATCATCAGGACCAAGTTCGGACGAAATCCCCAGATAAGTGTTCATCGACCGCTCGCCATCCGGCGAGACAAAGATCATCGAGCGTGAGGTGGGCAGTTCACCACCCGGCACCGGCAGATTGACAAAATCCGTGCCATTACTGGCCATCGCATGAGCATAGAACCGGCCCAGCGCGTCATCATGGACCCGCCCGATAAAGGCTGTGCTCAGTCCCAGACCGCCCAGTCCCGCCATCGTATTGGCCACAGATCCGCCCGGGGCCTGCACCCGATCCTTCATCGCACCATAAAGCATCTCGCCCCGGTCCCGTTCGACCAGTTGCATGATGCCCTTCTCGATGCCCAGCAATTCGATGGTGCTGTCATCGGCCTGCGTGAACACATCGACAATCGCATTGCCAATACCGACGACTTGATAGGACTTCATAGGTTCTTTTCCTCGAACAAACACAGATCACGGATCAGACATGTGGGGCATTTGGGACGCCGCGCCACACAGGTATAACGTCCGTGCAGGATGAGCCAGTGATGTGCATGGCGTTGATACGGGGCCGGGATATGATCCTCGATCGCGCGTTCTACCGCGACAACATCCCGGCCAGGCGCAATGCCACTGCGGTTGCCCACCCGAAATATATGCGTATCCACCGCCTGCGCGGGCAGATGCCACCACATGTTCAGCACCACATTCGCGGTCTTGCGTCCCACCCCCGGCAGCGACTGCAGCGCCGCGCGCGACGATGGCACCTCGCCGCCATAAACCTCTGCCAATATCCGGCTGAGCGCGATCACATTGCGCGCCTTGTTGCGGTAAAGGCCGATTGTGCGGATATGGGCGATCAGCGCCTCTTCACCCAATGCCAGCATCTTTTCGGGCGTATCCGCTATTGCGAACAGCGCGCGCGTCGCCTTGTTGACTCCGACGTCGGTCGCCTGCGCCGACAGGGCCACAGCCACCAGAAGGGTAAAGGCGTTGACGTGCTCTAGCTCGCCCTTGGGCTCAGGCTCTGCTACCTGAAACCGGGCAAAAATCTCGGTCAAGCTGTGATAATCCAGTTGAGCAACCATGACACCGATATGCCCGCCCCGGCGAGGCAGGGCAAGCTGCGGGTTGCGCAAAAACCGGATCGCCTTGCGCGGTGTGCCGGTTTATTTATGCTGGATGGAACCTGAACAAAGCTATCATTATCACATCATGCGCCGCGCCATTGCGTTGATCGATGCCGCGCCGACGGCCCTCAGTCTTGAGGGGTTGGCGGGCGAAATGCAGATGTCGCCTGCGCATTTTCAGCGGATATTTACCGCATGGGTTGGTGTGTCTCCTAAACGTTATCAGCAATACCTGACGCTGGACCATGCCAGAGCGCTCCTGCGCGAACGTTTCACGACGCTCGAAACCGCCGACACGGTCGGACTTTCTGGCGGCGGGCGGCTGCACGACCTCTTCCTGAGGTGGGAAGCGATGAGCCCGGGCGAATTTGCCTTGGGCGGCGAGGGTCTGACGATCAGGCAAGGCCAGTTCGACAGCCCCTTCGGCCCGGTTGTGGCCATGGGCACGGCGCGCGGGCTGTGTGGGATGGGCTTTGCTGCCGAAAGCGGCACCGAGGCGACCTTGTCTGATCTGAGGGGCCGGTGGCCACGCGCCACATTTTCTGACGATCCGGAGGCGATCCGTCCTTGGGTCGATGCCGCATTTGGTTTGGGCGGAGAAAGTCAGTTGCACCTGATCGGCGCCCCGTTTCAACTCAAGGTCTGGGAGGCCTTGTTGCGAATCCCCTCCGGCACGGTGACGACATATTCTGAAATTGCGGGTGCAATCGGATATCCAAAGGCCATGCGCGCTGTCGGAACCGCCGTCGGGTCCAATCCCGTCAGTTGGCTCATTCCTTGCCACCGCGCCCTGCGCAAATCCGGCGGGTTGGGGGGATATCATTGGGGATTACCGGTCAAAAGGGCGATGTTAGCCTGGGAATCGGCAAGAAAGGATGCCGCCACAGACCCGCGAAGAACTGCGTGACATTGCGCGGAACTTTGCCAAGGGTTTGTGCGTTATTGGATATCATTGGCATTTGGGCGATAGCGTGTCATCCGGCGCTGCTGTTGCGCAAACATTAGAATGGAATCACGTCATGTCGTTTATGAAACTCCCCTTCGCTTTCGCCACCGCTTCGGTCCTCGGGCTTGCTGCATGTCAGGCGCCACTCCCTGGTCAAGGCACCCAGAATACTCAGCAAGGCGCGCTGGTCGGCGCTGGTCTTGGCGCGGTTGTCGGCGCAATCAGCGGCGATGATCGCGACGAACGTCTGCGCAATGCGGCGATCGGTGCGGCCATCGGCGGTGGCCTGGGTGCGATCGGCGGTAACAACCTCGATCGGCAAGAGGCCGAACTGCGCTCGCAGTTGGGCAGCAACGCCAATATCGTCAATAACGGCGACAATCTGGTGGTGACGCTGCCGCAGGACATTCTGTTTGCTGTCGACTCGGCGACGCTCACAGGTGGACTGCAGAGCGATCTGACCGCTCTGGCATCTTCGCTGAACCGGTATCCCGACACGACGGTCAACGTGATTGGCCACACCGACAATACCGGCGAGGCTGCCTATAACCAAAACCTCAGCCAGCGGCGTGCCCAGTCTGTGGCTTCGGTCCTGATCAATGGCGGTGTCGCGCCGTCGCGTGTTCGCGCTCTGGGTGCAGGCGAAGACCGTCCCGTCGCCTCGAACCTGACGCCGGAAGGCCGGGCACAGAACCGCCGGGTCGAGATTGTGATCACCGCAGTCCGCTGATCAGCAATCCATCGTTGGCAAAGGGCCGTCCTCAGGGGCGGCCCTTTTCTTTTCTGGTTATATCCGGGCTGTTGAGGTGTTTGGTTGAGGTCGGTTGCAGATGGTCATATCACTTGACCAATTAATGCAAGGAACGGGCCATGCCCTTTGAAAAAGTCCAGCCGGAGAAGCTGTCGCTTGGCGTGGTCCGCCAGATCGAACTCCTGATCCTGCGTGGGATTTTGCGGCCGGGCGAAAGGCTTCCCGCAGAACGGGAACTGGCAGAACGGTTTGCGGTCTCGCGCCCGTCGTTGCGCGAGGCACTGGCCGATTTGCAGGAGCGCGGGCTGTTGATCAGCCGGGCCGGGGCTGGGGTGTTTGTCGCGGACGTGCTTGGCTCAGCCTTTTCCGCCGCCCTCGTGCGCCTGTTTGCCAGCCATGAAGAGGCCGTCTTTGACTACATCGCCTTTCGAAGGGATATGGAAGGATTGGCAGCCGAACGGGCGGCGCAGCATGGCTCGGATACTGATCTGCAGGTCATCAATGCTATTTTTGTAAAGATGGAAGCCGCGCATCTGAAGCGGGACCCGACGGATGAGGCGCGCCTTGATGCGGATTTTCACCTTTCGATCATCGAGGCGAGCCATAATGTCATCATGCTGCATATGATGCGCTCGATGTATGACCTGCTGCGGGAGGGTGTTTTTTATAACCGGCAGATCATGTTTCGCCAGCGGACTACGCGTGACATGCTGCTCGACCAGCACCATACGATCAACGATGCCTTGCAGGCGCGCGATCCGGCTGCAGCACGCTTAGCCGTCGCGGCGCATCTGGGCTATGTGGAAGAGGCGCTCAAGGATCAACAAAAGGCTGACCGTAACGAGGCAATCGCGCGCCAGCGTTATCACCACGAAACCCAACGCCAATAAGACGTAAGGTGGGTTTGAACCCACCTTACCAAATGTCAGTGGAGCTTGGCTTCGACCACGCCGATGGCATCGTCGATCAATTTGTTGCCTTGCGTCGCAGTCATGCCGGCCGCGATCACATCCTGTGCAGCGGCCACAGCGACGGTGATGGCCTGATCGCGTATATCCTTGATCGCCGCTGCCCGCGCACTGGCGATCTGCTCTTCTGCTGCAGCAAGCCTGCGGGTCACCGACTGCTTGATCTCATCGCGAGCCTCAACAGCCGCCTTTGTTGCCTCAGCACGCGCCGAGGCCACAATCCGGTCTGCCTGTGCCTGGACGTCCTTTTGCTTGCGCTCGTAAGAGGTCAGCAGGGCCTGCGCCTCGTCGCGCAGAGCCCGAGCTTCGTCCAGTTCCGCCTTGATTCCCGTCGCCCGCTTATCCAGCAGACCGCCGATCATGCCCGGCACTTTGTAGTAGAGCAGGATGCCAATAAAAACGAGGAACGCGATCAACACCACAAAATCTGTGTTGCGCAGCGATATGAACGGACCGGTCGCCGCAAGGGCTGGTGCCGCGGTGAGGGCAAAGAGCGCAGCCAGAATTTGCTTCATCGCGTTCACCCTTTCATCCGGCCAGAGACAGCCGCAGTAATCGTCTCGGGCTCAACAGCGACCCCAAGCGCCGCCACCAGCGCCGCCGCGGTATCTTTTGCGACGGCGGTGACATGAGTCGCCGATTCTGCCCGGATCGCGCCAATCGCCTTTTCGCTTTCTGCGGCCTTGGCTGCAATCTGCGCATCGGCTTTTTGCAGCTCCACGTCGAGGTCGGCCTGAATGCCAACCTTGGTTTCTGCGACGATCCGGTTGGCTTCGGCGCGTGCATCGGCAAGCGCCTTTTCATAGGCCGCCTCGGCAGCGATTACCCGCTGCTTCAACTCTTCGGCCGCGGCCACGTCATTGGTGATCGTACCGGCCCGTTCGGCCAGCACCGCACCGATCCGTGGCAGCGCGATCCGCGAAAGGATCAGATAGATCACGACCAGCGCGACCAGCAGCCAGAACACCTGATTGGGGATCCATTCGGCGCAAAGCTGCGGCATGCCGATGGCGCTGCCACCTGCATCAACGCAGGCCCCGGCCACGCTTTCGTGTGTTTCGGTCGCCATGACGGCCCTCTCAAAACTGATGTCAGGCCGGAGGGCGCATAACGCCCGCCGGTATCAGGGTAGCGGTCGGAGTATCAGACCGCGAACATCAGCAGCAGGGCGACAAGGAATGCAAAGATACCCAGCGCTTCGGCAAAGGCCAGACCGATGAACAACGTCGCGGTCTGCGATGCTGCGGCGGACGGGTTGCGCAGCGCGCCGGCGAGGTAGTTCCCGGCGACATGACCAACACCGATTGCGGCAGCGCCGGAACCGATGGCAGCCAGACCGGCGCCGATGAACTGACCCATTTGTGCGATATCGCCTTCCATGTCGTATTCTCCTTGAGTTGGAATGCTGTTGCAGGGTGGGTTGCTTGAACCCTTGACCCTAGTGATGCGGATGCAATGCGTCCCGAAGATAGACGCAGGTGAGGATGGTAAAGACATAGGCCTGGATGCCGGCAACCAGCACCTCGAGCCCATAAATGGCAGTGATCGCGAGGATCGACACCGGCGAGATCAGCGCGATTGCCGCAAACCCGGCAAACACCTTGATCACGGCGTGACCGGCCATGATGTTACCGGCAAGACGAATTGAGTGGCTGACCGGTCGCACGAAGTAAGAGATCACTTCAATCACAGCGATCACCGGACGCAGGATCAGCGGCGCGTCTTTCATCCAGAACATGCCGAGGAATGATGCTCCGTTCAGCACAAAACCAAGGATCGTCACTGCGAAGAAGACCCCAAAACCCATTACCGCCGAGACGGCGATATGCGAGGTGGGCGTAAAAGACATCGGCAGCAAGCCAAGGAAATTGGCGAAAAGGATGAAGAGGAACAAGGTCATGATATAGGGGAAATATTTGACCCCGTCGTGCCCGGCCACATCTTCGACCATCTTGTAGATGAAACCATAGATCAGTTCGCCCAAGGACTGAACCCGCGTCGGAATGATCGCGCGTCCGCGCGAACCAACCACCAACAGCAAGAATATACACAGGACCGCAATGCCCATCCACAGAGTTGCATTGGTCGGCGTGTACCAATGCACAGGACCGTCGCCCAAAAGCGGCTTTACGATGAACTGATCCAGCGGGTGAAATTCCAGCCCGCCTGCGTCGCTAGGTGCCTCGTCAGCCACTTATGTCGCCCTCATCCTTGCCAGCCGCACGGGCCAACTGCTTTCTCTGCACTTCCTGTGCGGATCGCAGCATGGTGCGCACACCTGCCGCGAGGCCCAGAAAGATGAACAGCACCAGAAAAATCGGAATGGTCCCCAAGAGGTAGTCCAGCCCGTATCCAATGCCGAAACCGATCAAAAGACCGGCCACAAGCTCGATCACCATTCGCCATGCCAACTGACCTTGCGAATAATGCTCCTCGGAATGGGATTTCGCCTGTTCCGGCCCTTTCGCCTTGGCAATCCGGTCCTCAAGCGCGCGCAGCCGGGCGGCGTGATCGGTGCCATCGTCAGGGTCGGACACGGTGCTTGTCCCTTTCGTCGGTTGGCATGGTGCTATGCGGGCAGAGCCTGCGAGTCAAGCGCCCGGATTACCCGCGCCTCACACTGAAAAGATTGAGTATTTTTGCCAGAATGAATGCAACTGGGCACTTTTCAGATCATCGAACCTGTCCGTAATGCCCGAGAGTATATTCAACCATCCGGTTGACGTTTCTCTCACCTATGCGCAGAGTCCATGCATGGCCCATCCGCTTGATCCTGTCTTTGCCGCACTGGCCGACCCGACCCGGCGGGCCATCCTGAGCATGCTGCTTGAGGATGATATGGCGGTCACCGACGTCGCCACCCCGTTCTCCATCTCCCTCGCCGCCATCTCCAAGCATCTGGTCGTGCTGGCCGAGGCGGGCTTGATCAGTCAGGAAAAGCGCGGCCGGGTCAAATGGTGCAAACTGGAACCGGACGCGCTGCGCGAGGCTTCAGTGTGGATGCAGGGGTTTGGCCAGATGGGTGGGCTCGACCTCGATGCGTTCGAGAGATTTATTGAACAGGAATTCGCATCTGATCGGGAGCAGGGCCTCTAACAGACCCAACCTTTGGATCTCTCCTTGAGAAAGGCGAGAAAGGCCTGCACTTTGGCCGTGCGGTGCAGATCGACATGCGTCACGATCCACAAAGGGGACTCCCACTCGCTTTGCAGCGGCAGCATTTCGATCAGATCCGGATTTGCCTTGAACTCCCAATCGGGCAGAAATCCGATGCCCGCCCCACTCAGGATCGCATCTGACAAGGCGCGGTTATCATCGGTCCGAAAGATGATCCGCTCCATTGTCGTGTGCTTCATCAGCCAGCGATGAAACGGAGCCCGACTGTCGTCCCGATGAAACCCGACAAACCAATGTTGTGCCAGATCGGCACTACTTGTTGGTTTACCACAGCGGGCGACATAATCCTGGGTTGCGGCCATCCGCATCTGCGCCCGAAAGAACGGCTGCACGACATTGTCAGGTTGCTCCGGTGCGGCACCGGCACGGATTGCAACATGCGCCTCGCCGTATTCGAGCCGGAACAGCCGTTCTCCGGTCAGAAACTTGATGATCAGACCGGGGTTTTCACGCTGAAAATCGGCCATGACCGGGACCAGCAGCGGCGAGAATGCCACCAATGAGGTCACCACCAGTTCGCCGCTCACACCCTCGCCCCGGCCTTTGATCCGACCGGCCAACTGGGTGAACTGATCCTCGGTCGCCTGCGCCACCTGCAACAAATCCGCACCCGCCTCTGTCGCCGTATAGCCGCGCGCATGCCGCTGAAACAGTTTGACCCCCAACCGGGCCTCCAGCGCGTCGATATGACGGATGACCGTCGCATGATGCACGCCCAGCATATCGGCTGCTCCGCTCACCGTGCCAACCCGCGCCACCTGATAGGCGGTGCGAACTTCGTCCCAGTTATCCATGACACTTCCATTCAACGGTCTAGATATGTGCGCCTGCGAACAGGTCATCGGATAATTATCGTCGTTGCGTTCACGAGTGCAACAAGTAGCTGATCACGGGACCGGCATATGCCATCACCCCGCGGATATGACCGCACAAGACTCCAGAGGCTACGATGAACTCCAATACGTCAACATAACTGCTCCTTGGCAACCGCGTTCTGCTGACGCTCGCCTTTCTAGCTGCGGGACTGGCGAAACTGCCGGCGTCGAAATGATGGTCGGCACCTTCGATGCCATCGGCGTCGGCCATTGGTTTCGCTATGTGACCGGCGCGCTCTAATTTGGCTGCGCCATTTAAAACTGTGGGTGCCGGGCACACAGGCGATTGCGGCGGCTCTACTGGTTTGCACGATGATCGGCGCGGTGCTGGCGCATCTCATTATCCTCGGACCTTCGGCCATTCCGGCATTGGTGCTGGGCCTGCTCGCGGCAATCGTGCTCAGGACCAACCGGCAACAACTCTTCGGACGCTGACAGAACGGACGAGACTTGCTAGACTGCGGCTCTGATGAAGATCATCCGTAATGAACCCGCTAGTCTAATCCTGGAAGAGCGTCCGATTTTGGCGGGGCTGCTCATCGGGGGAATGATTCTGATCTTTGCCGCGATCGGGTTTGGTCTGCTCGGCAACGGTGAAATCATCGGCGGCATCATGTTCTTTGGCGGTGGCGTCGGGATCGGCGGCTTGAGTTTCTGGGCGTTTGTCAGGCAAACCCAGCTTTGGCTCGACCGTGCCAGCGGTCAGTTTGTCCTGAGAGAGCGCAGTGTCGGCGGCATGACCGAAATCACGGGGCCGCTGGCGGATATCAAGGAAGCGATTCTACAAACCAGCCACGGCAGCAAGGGCGGCGTGACCCGTAGGGCCGCACTGCGCTGTGTGGGCAAGACAAACCGGATCATTCCGCTGACCGGGGTCTATACGAATGGCGCAGGGCCACGTCGGGCGGCGCAGGCGGTCAATGACTGGCTTGTGCAAAGCGCGGTGAGGCGGACCGGCGCTGTCCAGCAGGATAGCCCGCAGGAGTGAACGGGTTGACTCCGGCCCCTTTCCGGCACTAAACGCCGCATATCACCCGGACAGCGTCAGCTTTCCGGTCCCGGACACTGATCCGGGATCGCCTTCCGCCAGCGCGTTGCGCCCGTGGGAGCGTTTGTGTTTTGAACCGTCGCATCCTATCTGATGCGGCATACCGGGGCTGGTCGCAAAGGGGCCGAAGGCATGTTTGAAAATCTCTCCGAACGCCTTTCCGGCGTCTTTGACCGGCTCACCAAACAGGGCGCGCTAACGGATGCCGATGTGGCAACTGCTCTGCGCGAAGTGCGGGTGGCCCTGCTCGAAGCGGATGTTTCGCTGTCTGTTGCCCGGGATTTTGTGGCCGCTGTTCAGCAAAAGGCAGCGGGACAGGCCGTCACCAAATCCATCACGCCCGGCCAGCAGGTCATCAAAATCGTGCATGACGAGCTTGTGCATGTCCTGACCGGTGACGGCGACCCCGGTGTGCTCAAGATCGACAACCCGCCCGCCCCAATCCTGATGGTCGGCCTGCAAGGCTCGGGCAAGACGACGACCACGGCAAAGCTTGCCAAGCGTCTCAAGGACCGTGAAGGCAAGCGCGTGCTGATGGCCTCGCTCGACGTGAACCGGCCTGCGGCAATGGAACAGCTCGCGATCCTTGGCGTGCAGATCGGTGTGGATACGCTACCGATCGTCAAGGGTGAGGACCCCGTCACCATCGCCAAACGGGCCAAGGTGCAGGCCGCGATGGGCGGCTATGATGTCTATATCCTCGACACCGCCGGGCGGCTGCATATCGACGCCGATCTGATCGCACAGGCGGCGGCGGTGCGCGATGTCGCCAACCCGCGCGAGACGCTGCTGGTCGTGGACGGTTTGACCGGGCAGGATGCGGTCAATGTCGCAACCGAGTTCGATGCCAAGATCGGCGTCACCGGCGTGGTGCTGACCCGGATGGACGGTGACGGACGCGGCGGAGCGGCGCTTTCGATGCGCGCGATCACAGGCAAGCCGATCCGCTTTGTCGGGCTTGGTGAAAAGATGGATGCGCTCGAAACATTCGAGCCGTCACGCATCGCGGGCCGCATCCTCGGCATGGGCGATATCGTGGCGTTGGTCGAAAAGGCGCAGGAAACCTTTGAGGCCGAACAGGCCGAACGCATGATGAAGCGGTTCCAGAAAGGCCTTTTCAACATGAACGACCTGCGCGGCCAGCTTGAGCAGATGCTCAAGATGGGCGGGATGCAGGGGCTGATGGGGATGATGCCCGGCATGGGCAAGGCGCAGAAGGCGATGGCTGAGGCGGGTTTCGACGACACCATGCTGCGCCGCCAGATCGCCCTGATCAATTCGATGACCAAAAAGGAACGCGCCAACCCCGACCTGCTGCAGGCCAGCCGCAAGCGGCGCATCGCGGCGGGTGCCGGTCTGGAAGTGGCCGAACTGAACAAACTTCTGAAACAGCACCGCCAGATGGCCGACATGATGAAGAAGATGGGCAAGGGCGGCATGCTGAAACAGGCGATGAAGGGGATGCTCGGCAAAGGCGGCCCCTCGCCCGAGGATATGGCCGCGGCGCAGGCGCAACTGACGCAAGGCAAAACACCGCCGGGGATGAGCCTGCCCAGAGGGTTTGGCGGTCAGAACCCGTTCGGCGGCGGCGGCATGCAACTGCCGCCCGGCCTGTCCGGCTTTGGCAAGAAAAAATGACCACGGCCCTGCCCTGCATACCGGCCTTTCGCCCGGACGGAACCTGCGCTGGTGCCCTGTCGACTCGATCACGGGCCAGAGGCAGGGCATGCGTCTCACGGCAGCGCG
>Ga0105050_10005930_pt1 | contig 15437 bp, 18 predicted proteins | sample FRY01_FD_78088 | JGI IMG/M metagenome (GOLD analysis project Ga0105050, IMG submission 78088) | Freshwater microbial communities from Lake Fryxell liftoff mats and glacier meltwater in Antarctica - FRY-01 | ecosystem: Environmental > Aquatic > Freshwater > Ice > Glacier meltwater ... | reverse complement strand
TGCTCATCAAGTCAATGAGTGCCTTGTGCGAAATCCAGACTAAAAGAGCATCTTCGATTACTTGAGCATCGCTTAAATAAGGATGCGCTAAAAACATGACTGCTTCGCCAAATTGCTGACCAGGACCAAAAAATTCTATGACTTTATCGCGCTGCTCTGTGCCAGGAATGGATACCTTGATCTGACCCGTAATCACAATATAAAGACCCGTTGCTTGTGCTCCACGCCGAAACACATAACCTGACTTATTGACTCGAACTAACAGCGCAGTATGTGCGAGCTCATGGCGATCATCATCATTCACTTCAGAGAATAATTCTAGATGCGACAGTAGCTGATCAATGGATATTTGGTTCGCCATAAACTTCACCTGTAGGAGAATTTTTCAAACAACCCCTGTAACGTGAGCAATGAAGATTCACTGAGTGATACCGAGTTTGTTTGTGATTCAATATTTCTGAATCGCTGTAAAGCATATTCCCTCACACCTCGTGCCGAAAGACTTTGCGCTAAATCAATTAATTCACTTTCAGGCAGCCACTCTGGAGACCAAGTCGTTCGACATTCGAAAGGACCTCCCCAATCAAGCAAAATGTTTAACGACTTGTCTGCTCGCGCAAAACTCCCTCGCTTGCCCGTAAGTTGGTCGTAGCCCCTCTCTGAGGTCTTTATGTCGAGTGCCGCCCATGAGAGTTCCGGCAATAGTTCGGAGAGGCGAGTGGGGTAAATCCCCGCGGTGTGAATCGCGACCTCAAACCCGAGGAGGCGTAGCGTGTGCAGCATGGATTTGCAGCCTTGTTCGATCAGTGGTTCCCCTCCCGACAGGACTACACCGTCAAGCAGACCTTTGCGATGCGAGAGGCGCTCCAAAATCACTGTCCAATCTTCCTGTGGTTGTCTGTTTTGCAGATGAGGATTGTGGCAATAATGACAACGCCAGGGACAGCCTGAGATAAAGACTGTTGCTGCCAGTTTCCCCGGCCAGTCCACTGTCGAGAAGGGAATGAATCCCCCGATAACAGGTGCTTTAGTACGCAGATTTTTTTGGTTCGTTAAAGAATATTCGTTCATTGAACTCGCCTTTTTTTCCAGTATTAAATGAACTGACTGGACGGTGATAACCCATCACACGCGTCCACACTTCGCATCGTGTTCGTTTGTGCTCGGGAGGCACGTTGGTTGTGACGTTCTGTGTTGATTGCATTGAAATCTCCTGAGGTTATGCTGCTTGAATGATCTTTTCATTCTCTATCAACGCGTCGTCGCACTTTGGACAAAACTCATGGTGGCCCGATAGATAGCCGTGACGCGGACAGATGGAGAACGTGGGAGTGATAGTGAGATACGGAATTTTGAAATGCGTAAGTGCGCGTTTGACAAGCGCTTTACAGGCATCCGCACTTGTGAGGGCTTCGTTCATATACAGATGTAAAACAGTACCACCGGTGTACTTTGCTTGCAGGGTTTCCTGCAAGTAAAGTGCTTCAAAAGGATCATCTGTATAACCCACTGGCAGTTGGCTTGAGTTGGTGTAGTAGGGCTGTTCAGCGGTGCCAGCTTGCAGAATGTCTACCCAGCGTTTTTTGTCTTCTCGTGCAAATCGATAGGTCGTGCCTTCTGCTGGCGTCGCTTCTAGATTGTAAAGATGGCCTGTCTCCTCCTGAAATTCAGTCATGCGTTGCCGCACGTGATCGAGCAATCGATGTGCCATCGCCTGACCCTGCTGCGAGGTAATGTCATAGGTGTCTTGACTAAAATTTCTGAGCATTTCATTCAAACCATTGACCCCGAGTGTGCTGAAGTGGTTGCGCAAGGTGCCAAGGTAGCGTTTTGTGTAGGGGTAGAGTCCTTCGTCGATGTATCGCTGTACAGTCTTGCGCTTGCACTCTAGGACATCACGACCGAGATTCAGCAGCACATAGAGCCTCAAGAGCAGAGCGTCTTCATCGCCTGCAAACAGGTAGCCTAGGCGTGCGCAATTGATGGTGACGACACCTACGCTACCCGTTTGTTCTGCTGAACCAAACAGGCCATTCCCCCTTTTGAGTAACTCTCGTAAATCGAGTTGAAGTCGGCAGCACATTGAACGAACCATATGCGGCTCAAGATCCGAATTTAAAAAGTTTTGGAAATAGGGTAGACCGTACTTGGCTGTCATTTCAAATAACGGTGTTGTATTGGGATGGTTCCAGGGAAAATCTTTAGTGATGTTGTAGGTTGGTATAGGAAACGTAAAGGCGCGTCCTAGGGCATCGCCCTTCATCATGACTTCGATGTAGGCACGGTTGATCATATCCATCTCGTCCTGGAGATCTCCATATGCAAAAGGCATTTCCCGACCACCAATATAAGGAATTTGCTCCTTCAGATCTGCAGGGCAAGTCCAGTCAAACGTTAAATTTGTAAAGGGGGTTTGAGTTCCCCAGCGACTTGGTACATTTAGGTTGTAAATCAACTCTTGCATGCACTGACGAATTTGTCTGTAAGTCATGGCATCGGTTCGGACGAAGGGTGCCATATATGTATCAAAGGAGCTGAAGGCTTGGGCGCCTGCCCATTCGTTTTGCAACGTTCCTAGAAAATTAACGATCTGTCCAATGGCGGCAGACATGTGTTTCGCTGGAGATGCTTCGACTTTTCCGGGTACGCCATTGAAGCCTTCTGTGAGGAGTTGACGCAGCGACCATCCGGCGCAATAGCCCGACAACATGTCGAGATCGTGAATGTGAAAGTCACCGTTGCGGTGCGCTTGCCCAGCGTGTGGAGAAAAAATATGAGAGAGCCAATAGTTCGCAGTGACTTTACCTGCGACGTTGAGGATGAGACCTCCGAGACTGAAGCTCTGATTGGCATTCGCATTGACACGCCAGTCTCGTTGCTCCAGATATTCGGCCATTGCATGCTCAACATCAATGCTGATGCGAGGCGATGACATTGACGGTTTGCTGCTGATGTTTGATAAATAGTCGAGTTTCATGAGGCACTCTATGTTGTGTTGTTTGATGAATCCTAACACCACATATTGTGTTTTTCTGTGCTTTGCTTGATGCTTTGTCAGTCTCTTTCGATTTGCTTGACCTGAGTCAAGATACGTCGTTCAGCCATGCGTTGACCTATCTGTCGAAGGGTATCTAGCTTTAATGCTTTAGCGTATGGATAGATCAGTTTTTCTTCGCGGTCAGCATGCGCAGTGTAGGTGACAGCGAAAATATTGAGACACGGGGGTGGAGGCGTGACGGTGTGTTGACACAGTGCTTTCAGCCAGACCGCCACTTCATTCCATAAGCTTGTGAGTTGATTGTGCTCCGCCTCAAGCGCTTGTAGGTTGCGGTGCAGCGCTTGGTGCTCCATTGCACCGAGACTTTCAACGCTGAGATTTCTAAGTGCTGGAAATAGATCGTCTTCTTCATCTTGATGATGAAGGGGCGCGGCGACGGTGAAATAGCGTAGCACCAATTCAGCAGCCTCTTGGGCCGCAGCATCGATGCTGCTTTTTTCCATATGTCGCCCGAGTCTTTGAGTGAGCCTTGCAAAGCGCCTAATTTTTTCATGACAGAGCTTCAGCATTTCGATCGGTGAATCGAAACTGGCGCTACGGGCATTGAAAAAATCGCTCACGCCTGAAGTGCCTTCTCGACAGTCTCTTCGTGTCCTTTGACGAAGAGAATATTGTTTTCGAGATGTATATGTTGCATTAAGTCCTCCCGAAGCTGTCGCAGACCCGCATACAGTGCTCGCCATGTGTTGCAGGCATTTTCGGGTTCAGTGATGTCTTGAGTCAGATTTTCTAAATGATTGAGCGCGTCACCGTGCTGGTCATGTTCGAAGCGCATCATTGAGATGGGTCCATTGACATGATCGGGCGAAACCCTTCTCAGCATTGGAAAGAGAATTTGCTCTTCCTTCATCATGTGACTCTCGAGCTCTTGCTGCATGACTGCGAGGTGATCCGCAAGGCCCTTAGGGCAATCAGAACGATCACCATGGACTTGCTCAACGCGGCGTGCCAGTCGAATGAGTTCTGGCAAGTCTTCGCGATGGCGTGCGTGATAGCGCTCAAGAATATGATCGATCAATGCGTCACTGCTTTGTTCTTGCCATGGAGTGGATGCGTCTACCTGTTGCGCGGCGATCAGGCCTGCGAGTTTTTCTAAAATTGGCGTGGGTGCCTCGATACGACGTCGCTCCAGCGATTCGCGCAAGCTTCTATGCCCACCGCAACAGAAATCAAGTTTGTATTCATGAAAAATTTGCGTGGCGCCTGGAACATCACAAGCAATTGAGCCGATACTGCGATCAAGTAGGTCAGTCATCTCATTCTCCGTCGTTGAGGGTTGTGAGAGACTATTAGCAAATCCCGTGCCATCAATTTAACCATTGATTTTATTAAGATTATTTTTTTAAAGGTAAATTAAACCATACAAATTAAGGTATAAAATACCCTAATTAGGGTGTATATTACCTTAACAGTCTTCTCCGACTTATCACCTTGTCAAACCGAGCAGATCGAGATGAATATCGAATTTTCATTGATCGCTGACATGATTGCGGATTTGCCACGCGCGGTTCGTGCACAGAGAATGGTCCGTGCCATTCGTGAGCAATTCAATTGTCACGCGGTGGGTTTATTAAAAGTCGAGGGTGACGTTCTTTCGCCAGTGGCGTTTGAGGGATTGGCCAAAGAGGCGATTGGCCGTCGGTTTGTCATTGCACAGCACCCAAGGTTGGTGAGCATTCTTTCAACGCGCACGCCCGTGCGTTTCTTGCCCGGCAATCCTCTGCCAGACCCCTATGATGGACTGCTAGATGATTCTTTGGGTCAACTCCTCCCGGTGCATGATTGCCTGGGTATCAGTCTTCACTTAGAAGGCATGCTCTGGGGCGCCTTGACGCTAGATGCCTTTGATGGAAAATCATTTCAACACCGAGATATTGAAAGGCTGAGCGCCTTTGCTTTGCTTGTTGAGGCTGCCGTGCGAGTATCTCGTCTCGAAGAAGAGAATCGAAGTTTACGTTTGTTCCGAGGCGGAGATTTAGGTGACCTCGCAGCGGTCAGCATTCCTGATGAAATACTCGGACAGAGTCCCGTGATCTTATCGTTGCTGCGTGAGCTGGATGTGGTCGCTGAATCAGATTTGCCAATCTTGCTAATGGGTGAGACCGGCGTTGGTAAGGATTTATTCGCCAAGCGCATCCATCGACGCTCGTTGAGACACAAAGGGCCTCTTGTCCAAGTGAATTGTGCGGCACTGCCCGAGTCCTTGGCGGAAAGCGAATTATTTGGACATATCAAAGGTACCTTCTCGGGCGCGACTGCAGATCGTGCTGGACGCATCGAGGCGGCCGAGGGCGGAACGCTATTTTTGGATGAGATCGGAGAGTTACCACTTTCGACGCAGGCGAAGTTGTTACGCACCCTTCAAAATGGCGAGATTCAGCGTCTTGGTGAAGACAAACCACGCAAAGTGAACGTGCGGTTTGTCTCTGCGACCAATCGTCAACTACAAGACAGTGTCAGGGCAGGGCGTTTTAGAGCAGATCTTTATCATCGGCTTTCGGTTTATCCCGTTCATGTTCCACCTCTCAGAGATCGGGGTTCCGATGTACTGATTTTAGCGGGCCGCTTTCTAGAAATGAATCGCTCTAGGTTGGGTTTGCGAGGTCTTCGTTTATCGGAACGCTCAGAGTTGGCGTTGTGTCGCTATGACTGGCCTGGCAATGTTCGAGAGCTTGAACACGTGATCAGCAGGGCGGCATTGCGCACAATCAGCCAGGGAGGAAGTCGTGACGATATTCTGACTCTAGAGCCAGAACATTTGTTATTGGAAAATGTACAAAACGAGGTTGATGATGCCTCTAGTCCTTCGAACAAATCTGCACTTGATATAAATACACACACCTCAGAACCATTATCGCTTCGCCATGCGACTGATTTTTTTCAACGTCAACATATCAAACGTGAGCTATCGCGACGTCAAGGTAATTGGGCCAAAACTGCACGCAGCTTGGGTGTCGATACGAGTAATTTGCACAAACTCGCGAAACGTTTAGGATTAAAAGACGACAGTGGCCAGTAATGTGTTGTGTCTACTCAGGCTTTACACTGATATACATCAGCCGTTCGTGTTTGAAGGGCACCATACAAAACAATCAACAGATGGGACAAGCAACGATGCAAGACTTTACGCAGCTCAAAGTAGAAATTTCCAATTATGTTGCGGTGCTGACGATGGATGCGCCACCAGTCAATGCTCTGACTCGAGTCCTGAATGATGAGTTGACGCTCGCCATGGATCGGATCAGCGAGATGGATGATGTCCGGGTCGTGGTGCTGACAGGAGCAGGTAAGATTTTCTGCGCGGGTGCTGATTTAAAAGGTCGGGCCGACGTCATCAAAGGGCCGGGCGATTTGCCTGCACACTCACGTCGAACGCGTGAGTGCTTTCATGCCATTCGCGAATGCGCCAAGCCCGTTATCGTTGCAATCAATGGACCTGCACTTGGAGCGGGTTTAGCCATCGTCGCATCAAGCGATATCCTATTTGCATGCAACAAGACCTCGATTGGATTGCCTGAAGTCGATGTCGGTTTGCTCGGTGGCTGTCGTCATGCCATGCGCTTGTTCAGTCACTCCAATTTGCGCCGTATGTCACTGACGGGCGACAGGATGAGTGGCGAGGAGCTCTATCGTCTGGGTGTCGTTGAGGCGTGCACCACACTAGAAGATCTGATGCCAACAGCGATGGCTCTGGCGACTAAGATCGCCTCTAAAAGCCCGATCTCGACCAGCATGAGCAAGCACACCATGAACGTGATCGAGGATATGAGCTTACGTGATGGTTACCGTTATGAGCAAGACATGACGGCAGCCATCGCCAAGACTGAAGACGCCAAAGAAGCACAGCTCGCGTTCAAAGAGAAACGCCAGCCGGTCTTCAAAGGGCGCTGAGCGCTGTAATCACTGGGCCTTGATGCCTGCAGTCTGAATAACGGCACCCCACTTTGCAAGTTCAGCGCTCAAATGGCTTGCTAAGTGTTGGGATGATCCGCCCAGAGGCGTAGCACCAATGGCCGCGAGTTTTTTCTGAAACTCTGGGTCTTTCAATATCTCGTTGATTTCTTTATTCATCCTGGTGACGATTGCCTCTGGCGTACCCTTTGGTGCCAAAATGGCGAACCAAGTGGACGATTGCAGTTTAGGAAAACCGAGCTCTTTCGTTGTCGGTACATCGGGCAGGGCAGGCGAGCGTGAATCGGAGAGAATGGCAAGCGCTTTGACCTTTCCGGCTTTCACTTGACTTGCGATGCCGGGTACTAACTGGAACATGAGTTGGATATCGTTGGCAATCATGTTGGTCGTCGCGGTACCAGGTGCGTTGTACGGAATATGCACCATCTTTGCCCCAGTTTGGCTCATGAAGAGTTCGCCGGCCAAATGCATGGAGCTTCCAATGCCTGTCGAGCCAAAGTTCAGCTTGCCTGGATTGTTCTGGGCGAACGCCACAAACTCTTTAAGTGTCTGAACCGGTTGCCCATTATTGACAACGAGGATGTTGGGCACGTCACAGATCAAGACAACAGGGGCAAAGTCTTTTTGAGAGTCAAAGCCAGGTGTGGTGTAAAGCTTAGGGCTGACGGCGAGAGTACCGGCCCACGAGAACAAGAATCGGTAACCATCTGGCGCGTACTTGGCAACTGCTGCGGCACCGATGTTGCCATTGGCGCCAGGTTTATTCTCGATGATGACGTTTGTTTTAAGACGTGGTGCAAGTTGCTCGGCCAACATCCGTGCAATGGTGTCGCCAGTCCCACCACCACCCGGTGCAGGCACGGTGATTTGAATGGGCTTGCCGGCCTCAGGCCATGTTTGTGCTGAGACTGGCGCTGCAAATGCCGATGCGACTAGCAGGGTGGCTGAGAGCGTTTTGAAGATTGGTTGCATGGTGGACTCCTAATGGTGGACGTCAAGCGGATGGAAATACGGGTTCGCCTAGGTTGAGCATCAAACGATTCGCCCAGGCAAAAATTGCAACAGAATGGATGAGATCAAGAATTTCAGCTTCAGTCAGGCCGACATCCTTGAGTAGTTGAATATTTTGTTTAGAAACTTGATCGGGCTGCTCGGTCAGCGCAATGCTGAACTGTACGATTGCTTTTTCACGCTCTGTTGTGCCTGCTGTCCGTGGCTCCTCAAACACTTGTTTGATGGCATCGGTCCGTTTGGCGAGTTGTTCAAAGCGTTGTGCGTGCACAGAGGCGCAGTACACACAGCCATTGATACGTGACACCACCGCTGTCGAGAGCTCGCGCTCCGCACGTGGCATCCCCCCTGGTGCATACATAATGGCGTTAAAAGCAGCCGAACGTTGTCGAAGAATTTCAGGTTGATGCGCGAGGAACAGGTAGTAATCGGAGACTTTCGCTTTGGGGTGACTTTCTTCCAAAATCGCGATTTGTTCGGGCGTGGCCTGTTCAATATCAACGACATCAAGCCAGGCTTTCCAGTCGAGCGTTTCGTTGGTAAATCCTTTAATACGTATGACTTCGCTCATGATTGCGCTCCAAATGCTTTGAGTGCTTTTAGACCCGCAGAGACCCGCACTTGATAAGAAACAAATGCAATCAACTGCGCTAGAGCGGTAATATGTTCTGTACTTAAGCCGGACGATTTAAGCTTGAGCAACGCTTGCTTGTCCGCCTTGATTGGGTCGGTAATGAGGGTGTGCGTAAACGTTAATACTTGCTTGAGTCGTTCATCCTGAACAAGACTGAATGTGCCCCTGGAGACTTCATCAATGATGGCGTCCGTGATCCCGTGATTTTTAAGGCGTTGCGCATATTCTGCGACAAACTCAGGTGAGGGGGTCAAGGCACAGGCGAGTAGTGCCACCAACAAGCGATCGCTCACTGGCAAGCCCTCGATCGGCGAGTCCAATAAAAGATTTTCGCTCGACTGTGTGGCATCAACAACTTTTGTGCGCTGATGCCGTGTCTCGAAGGCGAGGGAGCCCGGCGTTAAGCCAAGAATACGATCGAGCGTATCCGCTTGGATCGGAGGGGACGATGTGACAGTCATACGTATTCCTACAAAGTTAAAGAGGGGGCAGGCGACCACTCATCGCCTAGAATTTCAGGCTCTGAGTAGTTCTTGAGATTTTGGAAATGCATATCAATATCTTCGCGATAAAACAAACTCGCTATGCCTTGCGCAAGTCGCTTTGCACCATCAGTAATCGCCGGAATATCTCCGGAAACAGTGCCATGCGATAGTGCAGCCGGATAGCAAAACACATGCACACGGTCGAGCCCTGGCAGGCTGCCAGGATTTTTTTCCTGGAGTTCAAAGACCGCACCAAGATCAGGCGAGTCAGACAGCTCGCGGTCCTCTTCACCGGGTGCATGTCTAAACCGATCGCCCCAGGTGCGTAGATGTGAAGCAAGATCTGCGTACTCAGGCCGGGCAAGCCAGTTGATGTTGAAGCCCGTCGCAAAAATCAGAAAGTCCAGCTCAAAGATGCCTTTGGGCGTCTGTAGCTGCAGACTTCCATCCGAATGAATGCGGATATCCTGAATGGGACACCCGACATTAAATCGTGCGTTGGGGTGTTGTGAAACGCGCAGCGTGCTGCCACGCGGTGGCGGGACTTGTTGCTGATTAATGTAATGACGCAGGCGCCATTTCCATTCGTCAGGCAGGTTGACATGACCGTGTGTCAGACCTGGATTCCCTGCACCTTTTGACTTGTTGACGCGTGGAATATCCGCACGTCGGATTAAGAGATCAACGGATCTTGCACCACACTCCAGTGCTGTCGCCGCGCTATCCATTGCCGAGGCGCCAGCTCCGATCACTCCGACGCGTTTGTCCGAGAGTGCATGATAGTCAAGCGCATCAGAAGAGTGCGCACGCAGATGTTCAGGAATCTTGCTGGCAAAGTCAGGCAAAGAGGGGCCTCCTAGGCCATCTCGTCCCGAGGCAATCACCACCCGACGCGCTAATAAGTGCTCGATGCCAGTCGGCCCCTGGACCGCGAGTTCGATGAGATGATCCGCACGTGGGGTGATTTTCAGCACATGGTGTTCGTTACGTATATCGAGCGCAGTGACTTTGCGATACCAACGCAGATAGTCCATCCATTGTGTGCGAGGGATCTTGTCAAGGCTAGCCCATCCATCGGAGCCAAACTGTGCCTCATACCAAGCACGGAAAGTCAGTGCCGGCAATCCGAGTGCGGGTCCGGTGAGTTGTTTGGGGGAGCGAAGTGTCTCCATGCGCGCAGTTGTCACCCATGGGCCCTCTAGGCCCTCTGGGGCACGATCGAATAAAACGGGCTGAATGCCTAGATGGCTGAGTGCGGTACCCGCTGTCAAGCCGGCCATTCCAGCGCCGATGATGGCAACGTCAATCACGGGGATGCCGGAAAGTGTTTTTTTGATCATCCATGGCTTAGCTGGAAGCTCCAGCCAGGCCAAGTCTTGTTTAACTCTGGCCTCAAGCGTGCTGAGGCCAGAAGAAATGTGGTTGTGCATCTGATGATCTGCCATATTGGGTCATGTGTTTCTAATTGTGTCTTAACGCACAATATAAAGGCAAATCTTTCTTGTTTATAAGCAAATGAGGGGGCGGCTCGTTAACCCTCACAAAGTGCGGATGATCAAAACGCTCGATCAAAACGCTCAATGCGAAGCTATGTCGCATTAAATAAGATTAGAGAATAAGATTAGAGAATAAGACTCGCGAGGACAAAACTTCGACATTAGTCGTACAAGGATTGCATATATGATTGACCGATTGGACCACTTAGTACTGACCACCTCACGCGAAACGGCGTGTATTGATTTTTACACGCGCATTCTCGGCATGGAACTCGTGACGTTTTCGGGCGGCACCCCACCCGCAGAACGAAAGGCATTCAAGTTTGGTGTGCAGAAAATCAACCTGCATGTCCAAGGTGCAGAGCTTGCACCACGCGCCCACTTGCCAGTGCCTGGTGCGTTGGATCTATGTTTTATCGTATCAATCCCCTTAGACAGAGTTATAGATACGATGAAGCGTGCTGATTGGCCCATTTTGGAAGGTCCCGTTGAGCGGACAGGCGCGACAGGCAAAATTCGCTCAATCTATGTCAGAGATCCCGATCTCAATTTGATTGAGTTATCCGAACTCATCTAGGCACGACAACATTAGATGACATACCTCAGGCCTTTCCTAATCAGGCGCATAATTAGTAAGTGACAGCATATATTTCAAAAGACTTTTCCGCGGAATGTCCTTATCCCTTTACCTTAGATTGACTGATAAAAATCGAGATCCTAGCGCCAATCTGGTGCTAGGTTGCATGATGGCGTTGGTAGCAGGTGCCATTAACGCCGGAGGCTTTCTCGCTATTCAAAAATACACCTCCCACATGACAGGCATTATTTCAGGAATCGCGGATGATTTAATCGTGAGTGAAGCCAAGTTGGTGCTGGCCGGTGTTGCTGCGTTGGCTTGCTTTATCTCAGGTGCGGCGACAACCGCTATTTTTATTAATTGGGCACGGCGTAATGCCTTGCATAGTGAGTATGCCTTATCACTCATGTTAGAGGCTGTGCTTTTAATGACCTTCGGACTCTTGGGCGCGAATCTCAATATCCTGGTTGAGGTCTTTGTTCCGACAACAGTGTTGTTACTTTGTTTCATCATGGGCCTACAGAATGCCATCATGACCAAGGTTTCTAAAGCTGAAATCCGAACGACGCACATGACGGGCGTCGTGACAGACATTGGGATAGAGCTCGGTCGATTACTGTATTGGAATAAAAGCAAACATCATCTTCCTGAGGAGAATGTTCGCGCGAATAGAAATAAACTTTTTATTCACCTTTCTGTGTTTATTTCGTTCCTGTTGGGTGGAGTTTTAGGTGCGATTTCATTCAAAAATATTGGCTACTTCACCACCGTACCGATAGCGATTTTTTTAATGCTACTCGTAGCGCCGCCCATGCTCAAAGACCTCCGGATCTTTTGGCGATACAAACATTAAGTCGATTTCAGGGAAATTCCATTAGCACGGCTGTGGAAACTGCTTCAAACCAGCTTGAGCAATGCTACTTTAATCATCATCATTTTCCTTACAAAAATTAATATGAAAGCATTGGCTTTAATTACTGGCGCCAGCGGTGGTGTGGGTCGTGTGCTTTGCAGCCAACTACACGCTCAAGGTTATCGCGTCGCTGCTGTCGGGCGAGATGCAGACCGTTTGGCAGACGTTCATGCCGAAATCCACATCTGCGCTGACACAACAACACCTGAGGGTGCAGCGCAGGCGATTGCAACGTGCCAAGAATCACTTGGTGTAGCGCCAACATTGCTTGCGCACTGTATCGGTAGCACCTTGATCGCGCCTCTTCATCGCACCAAGGTTGAGGCGTATCGAGAGTTAATGCGCGTCAATCTCGACAGTGCTGTGTTCATGCTGCAGGCTTGGCTGGCTGGACTGCAGGGTGGTCCCGGTAGTGCCGTTTTTGTGAGTTCCGTCGTTGCCCGCATCGGCGTGGCCAATCACGAAGCCATCGCTGCAGCCAAGGGAGGCGTCGAGGCGCTTGTCCGCAGCGCAGCAGCGACTTATGCGGCACAAGGCGTACGCGTGAATGCAGTGGCACCTGGAATGACTGAGACGCCGATGACGGCGGGGATGCTCAAATTACCCGCGATGCGCGAAGGTGCAGGACGGCAGTATCCGCTTGGCGGCGTGCAAACGGCAGATCAAGTCGCTGAAGTAATGGCATGGCTGCTTGGAGAGGGTGCCGCTCGACTGACCGGTCAGGTGATTGCCGTGGACGGTGGATTTACGACTGTTCGCCCGCTCGTGAAATAACGTCAACTAACCAAAACATTTACGCTCAGGAGATACAAATGAACGAAGATCCTCGATGCTGCGGCAGCGGCACCTGTATTATCGACCTCGAAGGTCGCTGTTGGTGCGGTCAGCAGTGGGATGGCACCAAGATGTGTTTGGCAACCTTGGCGCCGCTTGAGACGGATAAAAATAGCGGATCTGTTGAATCCAAGCAACCAGAGGATGCCGGGGACAATGCCTCCACCGCAACCTCCTCATCTGAGTCAGACATATCGAACCATCCTTCACGCGCCCAGGCATTTAAGCGGAACACGTAATGTAACGCCTGTTCTGCGGAATAAGGATTGACTGTTGTTTGGCCAGAAAAATATGCCAAAACACCCTTTAGGTGTTGAATCATGGTGTCATCTACAAAGGGTTCGGAGTGATTTTCCAGTTTCCAGTTTCTAAAAACGGCCACCGTACCGTGCCCTCTGGGTAAACCTGGTACGGGTTCAAAAAAACCAACAACTTGAACACTGCCGCCATCAGGATCGATCCCGTCCACGCGTAACAAACGATATCGAGACGCGGTGTCTTCTAATGGAATCCGTTGATTTGGATAGGCGTAGGGTGGGCATGGATAACCTATCGCGCCAGAGAGCGAGGTATAGAGCTCGACCATGAGGCCATTACGCGCCCGATATTGCAAAAAGGTGAGAGCCTTCGTAGCCGACTGCCCCTAAATTAATATCAACAAACCTGCCTGACAAATAATCGTGTCCGCGGTGCTTGGTCATTTCCACAATTATTCGTTTAGGTGTGATCTGTCTTGACGCGAGTGCTTCCTTGACAAATGTCGTTACCCGCGAGGCGCTATAGTTCTCATTGACACAAATTTTGCCTTGATGATGACGAATGATTGATCGCACACGATCTATATCGCTGATGTCACAAATTGGCTTTTCAATGAGGATGTTCGCCAAGGGGTCCAGCGCGGCAATTTTTTCTAACTCCGCTGCATGGCCATGCGTTGGTACACAAACATCATAAAAATCTGGCTTGAGATGTTGCGCAGCTTCAATCGAAGCATAGGGTTCAAAACCGGCCGCACGAATTGCTTCAAATCGCGATGGATCGTTTTCTACGATACCGATCGTTTTTATGCCAAGTTTTGTGAATGATGTCTCGTGGATATGCGCGATTTTACCGAAACCAATGCGGACACATCTCATTTTTTAGATCCGGTTTTGATTAGATTCAAATCGATGCCACTCTGTGGTTCAGTCACGCTCTATCTCTTTAATCAAAGCACTCACGTGATGAATATCGGCAATGTCGTATTCTCACCTTGAGTGCCATGCACCCACTTGAACTGTCACGCTTCTTTGCTGGTGCATGGAATACTTGCCTGAACGCTTATTTAATGACGCGTGCCAGAAAGCGTCTACGATCTACCGGCAGTTAACGGATTTGTAATCTTTGCGACGGACTCTCGACAGGTTTGTTTACCTACAATAAAGATAGATTGATTTGTAAACAATTAAAAGGTTTCATCATGGCGTCCTCTTTTACACCCATCCAGTCAATCGCTCGATTCATCATGCTTGGGGTGCTGATGCTGACATCCACAGCAGGCATGGTGTATGCGACCCCCGAGAATGTATCGGTGACTGTATGGAAGGATCCAAACTGTGGTTGTTGTTCTGATTGGGTCAAACACTTGGAAAGCCAGGGGTTCACCGTACAAAGCATCAACCAAGGAAACCAGAAGGTTCGGGCGAAATTAGGGGTCAGTCCTCAGCATGGCTCCTGCCACACGGCAGTCGTTGAAGGTTATGTGATCGAAGGACACGTACCAGCCGCAGACATTCGTCGTCTTTTGTTAGAAAAACCTGCCGCCCTTGGTTTGGCAGTTCCCGGTATGCCTATTGGCTCACCCGGCATGGATGGAGAAGCTTATGGCGATAGGCGTGACAAATACAACGTTTTGCTCATCCAAAAAAATGGTCAATCAACCGTTTTTAGTGCTTACTGACGCGTGATGTGAAAACGCACAGTTATTCATTCGTTTTTACCACTTAAGTTAGGAGACGATTATGTCAAATTTTAAAAAATGTATGTTAGCAACCGTGTTCGCATTTTCATCATTTGGGGTATGGGCTCAAAATACGCACGATCATCAGAGTAACCAGTCCTCAAACGCAACAACGCCGCCGGTCTCTGCAACAACTGACCCGTCTTCCAAAGCTCCAGCCATGAATCAAATGATGGAGCAGCACATGAAAATGATGCACGATCAAGGTGGGAAGCAGGGCGGTGGAATGATGGGCGGCGGAATGATGGGCGGTGGAATGATGAGCGGTGGCATGGAATGCATGCAAGCGATGAATCAGCGAATGGATAAGATGGAGTCCATGATGAAAACGATGATGGATCGTATGCCTGTTCCAACACCCCGTTGAGTTGGACGCGTGAATCGAATAAGAGGCTTTACCGTCTCATGCTTAACTTCAGCCGGAGCAATTTGAATCGCTCCGGCTTTTTGTTGAATTACTGACCGGTGTAATTAGCAGCAATGAAGTTACCCGGAGCAGTAAAGAACATGAATAGATT
>Ga0105050_10005929_pt1 | contig 15439 bp, 15 predicted proteins | sample FRY01_FD_78088 | JGI IMG/M metagenome (GOLD analysis project Ga0105050, IMG submission 78088) | Freshwater microbial communities from Lake Fryxell liftoff mats and glacier meltwater in Antarctica - FRY-01 | ecosystem: Environmental > Aquatic > Freshwater > Ice > Glacier meltwater ... | reverse complement strand
TGGCGGTGCTGGCCGATGCGACCGGGCGGAGAATACCCGAGACCGGAACGACGACGTTCCGTCCGCCGTTCAGCCCGGTGTCGATAGCGGCGATGGGGGCCGGCGGGCGGGAGAGCGGCTTTGCACCGCAACGCTTTCTGACCTCGCATCACGCTTCGGTGGAACGCGGTGCGCCGATGATCGAGGCGGGACTGTGGTACCGCCCCAGCTATTTTCCCCGTCCCGGCGAAGCGACATGGCGCGAGGCCTGCGACCGCGAGGTTGCCATGGTGCGCAGCGCGGTCGGGGTTGCCGATGTCTCGACCCTTGGCAAGATCGACATTCAGGGGCCGGATGCGGCACGTTTCCTCGATTTCGTCTACGCCAATACGTTTTCCACGCTGCCGGTCGGTCGGGTGCGCTATGGCCTGATGCTGCGCGAAGACGGGCATGTGATGGACGATGGCACCACGGCGCGGATTGGCGAACACCACTACCTGATGACGACCACCACCGCCGCGGCAGGGCAGGTGATGCGGCATCTGGATTTCGTGCAACAGGCGTTCTGCGCCGCTTGGGACGTGCGGACAATCTCTGTCACCGAAAACTGGGCGCAGTTCGCCGTGGCGGGGCCGAAGGCGCGCGCGCTGGTGAATTCGTTGCTGGATGATCCGGCGGAATATTCCTTCATGGCTTGCGGCCCGGTCAGCATTCATGGCACCCCGGCGCGGCTGTTCCGCATCTCGTTTTCGGGCGAAGAGGGGTATGAAATCGCCGTGCCTGCGCGTTATGGCGAGGCGCTGTTCCGTGATCTGCTGGCGCGGGCCGAGACCATGGGCGGCGGTGCCTACGGGATGGAGGCGTTGAACGTGCTGCGGATCGAGAAGGGCTTCATCACCCATGCCGAGATCCACGGGCGGGTGACGGCTTTTGATATCGGCCTTGAAAAGATGATCAGCCCGAAGAAAGATTGCATCGGCAAGTCGGCTGCACTGCGCCCCGGCATGTTGGGGGCAGACCGGCAGCAACTGGTCGGGCTCAGGGCGGTGGGGGATGCCATGCTGACGGCAGGGGCGCATCTGTTCACCCCCGGAGACCCGGTGGACCGGCTGCACAGCCAGGGCTATGTGACGTCAGTTGGCTATTCGCCAACGCTGGGCGCGTCGCTTGGGCTGGCCTTCTTGCAAGACGGGCGGGCGCGGCGCGGCGCGATGATCCGCCTTGTCGATCATCTGCGCAAGATCGACATTCTGTGCGAGGTTGCCGACCCCGTGTTCCACGACAAGGAAGGAGCGAAACTCCGTGTCTAGCCTCATCGCCACATCCCCGCTGAACGGGATGACGTTGACTCTTGGCGGCGTGACCCTGACAGAAGCCACCCTTGGCCCCGTCACATCCGTCGCCCCCTTGAAGGGGCAGGAAAAAGAACTGGCCAAGGTATTGAAAAAACTTGGACTAAGCTTTCCCAGGCCAAATACGTTTGTGGAAAAGGGCGGTGACCGGATCGTGTGGACCGGCCGCGACCAGGCGTTTTTGTTCGGACCGGTGCTGGAAGGGCTGCCTGCCGCCACGACAGATCAGTCGGATGGCTGGGCGGGGCTGACGATCACGGGACCGGGGGCCGAGGCGGCGCTGATGCGGCTGATCCCGCTGGATCTGCGGGCGGCGGTTTTTCCGGCCGGCACCGCCGCCAGGGCACCGTTGAACCACATGGCGGCAGTGCTGCTGCGGACGGATGAGGGATTCACCCTGCTGGTGTTCCGTTCCATGGCAAAGACAGCGTGGCACGAGATCGAAACCGTGATGAAGGCGCTTGCAGCCCGTGCGGCACTGGGGGCCTGATGCTGACCGATGCGGATGTGGTGGAACTGACCGCCTTTCGCCACGCGCTGCACCGCCGCCCCGAGGTGTCTGGGGCAGAGCGTGACACCGCTGCCGCTGTGGTGGATTTTCTTGCGCCCACGACGCCCGACCGGGTGCTGACCGGCCTTGGCGGGCATGGCGTGGCGCTGGTCTATAACGGGGCGGCAGCTGGCCCGACGGTGATGATCCGGTCGGAACTTGACGCCTTGCCGATTTTTGAGCTGAGCCGGCTCGACTATCGGTCGGAAACCCCCGGCACGGCGCATCTGTGCGGGCATGACGGACATTCGGCAATCCTCGCCGGGGTGGCGCGCGTGCTGTCGCGCCGGCGGCCCGCGCGGGGGCGGGCGGTGCTGTTGTTTCAACCGGCGGAGGAGGACGGGTCGGGTGCGGCTGCCGTGCTCGCCGATGCGGCCTTTGCCGCCATTGCACCTGATTACGCATTTGCGCTGCACAATCTGCCCGGCCTGCCGTTGGGCCGCGTGGTGCTAATGCCCGGCCCGGCAAATTGCGCGTCCCGTGGCCTGAAAATTGTGCTGACCGGCAAAACGTCGCACGCGGCGCAGCCCGAAGCCGGGATCACGCCCGCTTTGGCGGTGGCGCGGCTGATCCCCGGTCTGATGGCACTGGGGCCGGGCGGCGTGCTCGGCGATGATTTCCGCCTGATCACCGTGACCCACGCCCGGATGGGGGAGCCGGCCTTTGGCATCACCCCCGGCCATGCCGAGGTTTGGGCGACACTGCGCACCGTCCATGATGCCGATATGGCCGCGCTGGTTGCGGCGGCGAAAACGCTGGCAGAGGCGGAAGCGCGGGGTGGCCTGACCGTTGCCACTACCTGCCACGACATTTTCGCCGCCTGCACCAATGACCCGGACGCCACTGCGCTTATGATTGCTGCGCTGGACGCCGAAGCTATCCCCCTGATCCCCGGCACCATGCCGCTGCGGGCGTCAGAGGATTTCGGTCGTTTCGGCGCGCAGGCAAAAGCGGCGATGTTCTTTCTTGGCGCGGGCGAGGATGCGCCCGCCCTGCACAACCCGGATTACGATTTTCCCGACGCGCTGATCCCGTGTGGCACGCGTGCCTTTGTGCGGGTGCTGCGCGATCTGCTGGGTTGACGGGATTTGTCACCTGACAGTGGCTGCAAGCCCGGTAAACCGCTGGGGCGGCGGGAATTTCCGGCGGCGCGTTACCCTGCCTGCGGTTTCTGACTGCCTGTCCCGCCGGAAACTGATCGACCGGCGTTTCTTCGGCCTGGCCCCTTGCCGAAGATACCGCTAGGGGTTCGCCCCCGACGGCATTTTGCCGGGAAGCCCCGCTGGACACGCACGCGCGCACGGCGGATAAAGATCATATGAGTCTCCCGCCCGGTTTCCTTGACGAATTGCGCAGCCGCATCTCGCTTAGCCAAGTGGTGGGGCGCAAAGTCACATGGGATCTGCGCAAGTCCAATCAGGGCAAGGGCGACATGTGGGCACCGTGCCCGTTCCATCAGGAAAAATCGGCGAGCTTCCATGTGGATGACCGCAAAGGGTTTTATTATTGCTTCGGCTGCCATGCGAAGGGTGATGCGCTGAGCTTTATCAAGGATACCGAGAATGTAGGCTTTATGGAAGCCGTTGAAATTCTTGCGCGCGAGGCGGGAATGCCGATGCCTGCGCGCGACCCGATGGCGGCGCAGAAGGCAGACAGGCGCACGCAGCTTGTGGCGGTGATGGACGAGGCGGTGAAGTATTTCCGCCTGCAACTGCGGTCAGCGGCAGGGGCGGCGGCGCGCGATTATATCGCCGGACGGCGACTGTCGGCGGAAGGGCAGGACCGGTTTGAACTTGGATTTGCGCCGGATGCGCGGCAGGGGTTGTTCGCCGCGCTGACAGCCAAGGGCATTGCGCCGGATCTGATTGTGGATGCCGGCCTGTGCATCAAGCCCGATGCTGATCCGTCCTCGGGCGATGCGCGCGGGGGCGGCACGCCCTATGACCGCTTCCGTGGCCGGATCATTTTTCCTATCCGCGATGTGCGGGGCCGCGCGATCAGCCTGGGTGGCCGGGCGATGGACCCCAATGCGCGGGCGAAATACCTAAACGGACCCGAGACGGAACTTTTCGACAAGGGCCGCAGCCTTTATAATATCGGCCCGGCGCGGGAAGCGGCGGGCAAAGGGCAGCCGCTGGTGGTTGCCGAAGGCTACATGGACGTGATCGCGCTGAGCGAAGCGGGTTTTCATGCGGCGGTCGCTCCCCTGGGCACGGCCGTGACGGAAGACCAACTGCGCCTGATGTGGCGCATTCATGATGAGCCGGTCATCGCGCTGGACGGCGATACCGCCGGTATCCGCGCGGCGCTGCGGGTGATTGATCTGGCGCTGCCGCTGCTGGAAGCGGGGCAGGGCCTTCGGTTCGCGGTGTTGCCGGTCGGGCAAGACCCGGATGACCTGATCAAGGCGCAGGGTCCGCCCGCGATGCAGCGCGTTCTCGACACTGCGCAACCGATGGTCAACCTGCTGTGGCGGCGTGAAACCGAAGGCCGCGATTTTGACAGCCCGGAACGCAAGGCGGCGCTCGACAAGACCTTGCATGCGGCGCTGCTGCGCATCAAGGACCCCTCGATCCGTTGGCATTACGAGGCCGAGATCAAACGGCTGAAGTGGGATCTTTTTGGCCAACAGGGGCGCAAGCCAAGGGCCAGCCAGCCGTTTCGCCCCGGTCAGCCGCGTATTGCCGTTCCGCTGGGGCCGGTCGCCAGTGTAAAAGCGTCGTTGCTGGCGACAAGCCGCCCGAGTGACACATCCCTGCTCGCGTCCAGCCGGGAAGAAGAACTGGTGCTGGAGGTGCTTTTGCTGGCAACGCTGGTGGTCTATCCGACGCTGATCCAGCGCTATGAGGCTGCGCTTGAAACCATGGAACTTGCCGATCGCGACCATGACCGCCTGCGTTCGGCGTTGCTCAGCCACGCCGGTGCACCGGATTTCAGGGAAAAAATCGAAACCGATCTGCGCGCGATCCTTGAAACCCTGTTTGCGCAAAGCCATGTGCAGTCTGCACCGCACTTGCGCAATCCTGACGATTCCGACCTTGCCAACATGTGTGTGGCGGAAGGTCTGGCCAAGCTGGACGCAACGCGGGGCGCCCGACGTGAAATCGAGGATGCGATGGAGGACCTCGTCGGCTTGGCCGACGAAGGGCTGACATGGCGTCTGTCTCAGGCGACCGCGGCCCGCAACCGGGCCGGTAAAACCAACTTCGACGACACCGCAGATATGGGAGAAGACCGTGCTGCCCTGTCAAAACACCTGCAAAACCTGATTGATGGCCAGATATGGGTAAAGAAAAAGGGCTGACCCCCCTTTCCCCTTCTGTGATTCGCACGAATGATTCGATAGACCAGCCGGAACGATTCGCACCCATCCGGTTCCGATTCCCCCAAAGGAGCATCCATGGCAGTCAAAGATACCGACGACGGCAAACCCGAAGAGCAGGAAGCCGAAGCCTCGCTGGACATGAGCCAGGCGGCCGTCAAACGGATGATCGCCGACGCGCGCGAGCGCGGCTACATCACCTATGACCAGTTGAATGCGGTGCTGCCGCCCGAACAGGTATCCTCCGAACAGATCGAAGACGTGATGTCGATGCTGTCGGAAATGGGCATCAACGTTATCGAAAACGACGAAGCCGAAGAAGGCGAACCGGCGGGAGAGCTGGTGGAAACGTCGTCTTCCTCGCGCGAAGTGGCCGTGGCAGGCACCACGTCGGAAACGCTGGACCGTACCGATGACCCGGTGCGGATGTATCTGCGCGAAATGGGGTCGGTGGAACTGCTGTCGCGCGAGGGCGAGATCGCCATCGCCAAGCGGATCGAGGCCGGTCGCAACACGATGATCCTGGGGCTTTGCGAAAGCCCGCTGACATTTCAGGCCATCACGATCTGGCGCGACGAACTGCTGTCCGAAGATATTCTGTTGCGTGATGTGATCGACCTTGAAGCCACTTTCGGGCGGTCACTGGACGGTGACGAGGAACTTGAAGGCGCCGGCATTGAAGGCGTCGATGTCTCCGCCACAGCCACAGCCACAGCCACCGCCACAGCACCGCGCCGCCCCGCATCCGACGAGCCGGAACTTGACGCCGACGGAAACCCCCTGGGCGGCGCCGAGGACGACGACGAGGATGACGAAGCCTCGGCCATGTCACTGGCCGCGATGGAGGCCGCGCTCAAGCCGCGTGTATTGGAAACGCTGGAACTGATCGCGCGGGATTACACGACGCTGGCCGAAATGCAGGATCTGCGCATGTCGGCCACGATGAACGCCGCCAGCCGCTTTTCTGCGGCGGACGAGGCGGCCTATCAGAAGCTGCGCTCGGAAATCGTGCTGCTGGTAAACGGGCTGCACCTGCACAACAACCGCATCGAGGCGCTGATCGACCAGCTTTATGGCATCAACCGCAAGATCATGGCGATCAATTCCGGCATGGTGAAACTTGCCGACGCCGCCCGCATCAACCGCCGCGAGTTTATCGACGAATATCAGGGCTATGAGCTTGACCCCGAATGGGCCGACCGGATGGCGGCCAAATCGGGGCGTGGCTGGCAGGCGCTGATGGAAAAATCGCGCGACAAGGTGGATGAATTGCGCGCCGAAATGAATCAGGTCGGCCAATATGTCGGCGTGGACATTTCGGAATTCCGCCGCATCGTCAATCAGGTGCAGAAGGGCGAGAAAGAGGCACGTCAGGCCAAGAAGGAAATGGTCGAGGCCAACCTGCGTCTGGTCATCTCGATTGCCAAGAAATACACGAACCGCGGGCTGCAATTCCTTGATCTTATTCAGGAAGGCAATATCGGCCTGATGAAGGCCGTGGACAAGTTCGAATACCGCCGGGGTTATAAATTCTCGACTTACGCGACCTGGTGGATCAGGCAGGCGATCACGCGGTCCATTGCCGACCAAGCCCGCACGATCCGTATTCCGGTGCATATGATCGAAACGATCAACAAGCTGGTCCGCACCGGGCGCCAGATGCTGCACGAAATCGGCCGCGAACCGACGCCGGAGGAACTTGCCGAAAAGCTGCAAATGCCGCTGGAAAAGGTCCGCAAGGTGATGAAAATCGCCAAGGAACCGATTTCACTGGAAACCCCGATCGGCGACGAAGAAGACAGCCAGTTGGGCGACTTCATCGAGGACAAGAATGCGATCCTGCCGCTGGACAGCGCCATTCAGGAAAACCTGAAGGAAACCACGACCCGGGTTCTGGCGTCCCTGACGCCGCGCGAGGAACGTGTTCTGCGCATGCGCTTCGGTATCGGCATGAACACCGATCACACGCTGGAGGAAGTTGGGCAGCAGTTTTCTGTGACGCGTGAACGGATTAGGCAAATCGAGGCGAAGGCACTGCGGAAGCTGAAGCATCCGAGCCGATCAAGGAAGCTGCGGAGTTTTCTGGATCAGTGAGAGACGGCACTTTACCAAAGACTATGATCTGAAATTCAAATTTAATTGGTTTTGAATGGTGGAAACATGTGGGATTAATCAAATTAGGGCGTCCACGCGGCGATTGCCATTTGGCCCTCTTGAGCTTTCTATTGTGCTCTCGTTTTTGAAGAAAGAAAACAGAAACGGACTAAACGTAAAATATAGCCCCACCATGGGGACATCCCAAGAAATTTGGTTGCGTATGATGGAGGATGGAATTCTGATCTTGACTTGTCCGCAGATTGAGCAGGACTTTGTTTTTGTGCGAGAAAATAATGGGCGGGGGATATTTGGCGGTCAGAAGGCGTTGTATCGTGTATATCTAGGCGACGCATTATTGGATGACTATTCTCCTGCCAGATCGTTCGTTGGCCTTACCCTTGCACTGTTTTCAATCAATAATATTTTCCGCGCTAATGGCGTCATTAGTGGCGGTGCATTTTAGAAAGCCTTAGGGTGCGAAGGCATAGCTACCGCACCCCATTGACTCCCCGTACGCAATCTCATCCACATCCTCACCATAAAAGCTTCCTCCTATACCGACCTTCGCGCTAAACTCTCCGCTGTCAGGGCCGCGTGAATGATGACGAACGGGTTACCGGCACCTGCGCCATGCGCGAGCCTGTCGCCAGCGCCCATGGGCATGGAAATCGTAATGTTCAGGATCTCAGGGTGAAAACCTCTGGCGGTCAGGCATGACATGGTCGTCTCCCATTGGTTCGGTCAGCAATGTCGCGCAGCGTTGGCATGCCGCCATAGCGCGCGCTTTCAAAGCGCCATGAGTCCGCAGGGACACAGGTTCGACCCCCTTATGTAGTGGCTCCATAATTTTTCTGTGCAACCCATCGCGGCCCGCCTATAGTTGTCGTGGATAACAAGGGGGAAACCCCCACACTTGAGGCCGGCACCGGATAAAAAAGGGGGGAAGCCATGCGCTGCCCATTTTGCGGAAATATCGACACGCAAGTGAAAGACAGCCGCCCCGCCGAGGATCATGTATCCATCCGGCGGCGCAGGTTCTGCCCGGCGTGCGGCGGGCGCTTTACCACCTATGAGCGGGTGCAGTTGCGCGATCTGGTGGTTATCAAATCATCGGGCAAGCGCGAAGATTTTGACCGCACCAAGCTGGAACGCGCCATTCGCATTGCGATGCAGAAGCGGCCTATCGACCCCGAACGCATTGATCAGTTGATTTCCGGTATCGTGCGGCGGCTGGAATCCCTGGGCGATACCGACATCCCTTCGCGCACTATCGGCGACATCGTGATGGACGGTCTGGCGCGGATCGACACCGTGGCCTATGTGCGTTTTGCCAGCGTTTACCGCAACTTCCAGGCGGCGGATGATTTCGACAAGTTCGTGTCCGAACTGCGCCCCGCAGGCAACAGCGAAGAGTGACGGAGGATGCGGGCCATATGGCCCATGCGCTGGCGCTCGGCCGGCGCGGGCTGGGGCGCACCTGGCCCAATCCGTCGGTCGGCTGCGTGATCGTGCAGGGCGGGCGGGTCGTGGGGCGGGGCTGGACCCATCCTGGCGGGCGCCCGCATGCAGAAGTGGCGGCCCTGGCGCAGGCAAGTGTGGCGGCGCGGGGGGGCACGGCCTATGTCTCGCTGGAACCTTGCGCGCATTACGGACAGACCGGACCCTGCGCGGAAGCCCTGATCGGATCGGGCGTGGCGCGCGTGGTGACCGCGCTGCAAGACCCCGACCCGCGTGTTTCGGGGCGCGGCCATGCGTTGCTGCGCGCGGCGGGGATCACCGTTACCGAAGGCGTGCTGGCGGCCGAGGCGCGTGCGGTGAATGCCGGGTTCCTGAAGCGTGTTTGCCACGGATTGCCGTTGATCACGCTGAAACTTGCCACCACGCTGGACGGTCGCATTGCCACTGCATCGGGCGAAAGCCGCTGGATTACCGGGCCGGAGGCGCGGCGTGCCGTGCATGCGTTGCGGTTGGCGCATGATGCGGTGCTGGTGGGTGTGGGGACGGCGCGGGCCGATGACCCCGATCTTACGGTACGCGATCTGGGCGCCGGGCATCAGCCGCTGCGGATTGTGATCGACAGCCGCCTCAGCCATTCGCCGGATAGCCGGTTGGGACGCACGGCACATCAGGTGCCACTGTGGCTCTGTCATGGCGATGCAGCCCCTGCGGCGGCGCAGGCAGCCTGGCGGGCCGCGGGCGCGGTGCTGATCCCTTGCGCGCAAGCGGACGCCCGGGTTCACCTGCGCAGCGCCATGTCTGCGCTTGCGGCGCGCGGGCTGACACGGGTGTTGTGCGAAGGCGGTGGGGTGCTGGCCGCTGCTTTGGTGCGTGAGCGGCTGGTGGATGAACTGGTGCAGTTCAGCGCAGGCACGCTGATCGGAGCGGAGGGACAAGGCGCCTTGGGGCCGCTGGCAATAACCGCGCTTGCCGATGCGCCCCGTTTGCGGCGGTTGGCGGTGCAGGTCGTAGGGCCTGATGTGATGACAAGGTGGGCGTTTCAGCATTGACGGCGGTGGACTTTCCCCGCCGACAGTGCCTGCCCGATGGGCGGTGGCGTTCGGCGGGGATATCTGAACGAAATTGAAAGCGCGGGGGTGGCGTCGGGCCCGCCCGGGCGCGGCTACCAGAGGCCGGTGTTGCCCATGCTGGCCCAGGGTTCGGCAGGGGGCAGTGCGTCTCCGATCTGCAACAACTCGATCGACACGTTGTCGGGGCTGCGTACAAAGGCCATGTGGCCGTCGCGCGGCGGACGGTTTATCGTCACGCCATTGGCGGCAAGATGCGCACACGTGGCGTAGATGTTCGCCACGCCATACGCCAGATGACCAAAGTGGCGGCTGTCTGACGGCAGACCGGTATCGCCATCCCAGTTGTACGTCAGTTCAACCGGAGCTTCGGGCTGGCCGGGCGGGGCGAGGAAAATCAGGGTAAAGCGCCCCTTGTCATTGTCATAGCGGCGGGTTTCTTCCAGCCCCAGCAACTTGTAAAACGCGAGTGACGCGTCCAGGTCCAGCACCCGGACCATGGTATGAAGGTATTTGATCTGCATTGCGATGCTCCTTTATTAAAAAACTGGCACATCACCCGCCGAATGCGATGGCGAAGTCAGAAGTGCGACGTGAAGCCAAACGCGACGCCCAGTTGCTGCGTATCAAATCGGCTGATGTTTGACTGCGTTTGTTGACCCGTAAGGCTGATGCGCGGCGCGTAACCCATCAGAGAGATATTGGAAAGCGTCATGTCAAGCGCAATGGTAATCTGATAATCGGATCTGCCGTCGGTAACTTGCAGAAACGAGCCCAGCGAATAGTGTTCATAGTCACGCGCGAGCGCGGTAAGCCGCCCGCTCAGCGTGACCGGACCAACGGGCCGGCCCAGACTGTAGTTCAATTCGCCGGAAATTTCCCGGTTATCCTGATTGCGGGTATCTCCGCTGGTTTGCCGCAGTGTCACACCCCAGCCAAAGGCGTTGCCGCGGGCATCGCGGCGCTCGCCTTCCAATGCCAGCGATTGCGCGGTGACGGGCCCTGCATCCTGCCACTGCCGCTCGACTGTGGCTGCGAGCCGCAAGCTGCCTGGTGGTCCCGCAAGCAGTGGCATCCCAAATTCGGCGCGCAGGTGCGGCCCAATTTGTTGCCCGCCAGCCCAGCTTTGCCCGGTCGCAAGACTGGCTGACAGCGGATTGCGCATCGCAGCCGGCGTGAAGTTGTGGCGCACAATCACTTCGGCGCTGGTCTGATTCAGATCTGATCCGGTCAGGGTTGGCTCGCCGGTCACCGGATCGCGCACCCGCGCTTTCGCCTCATCCGAGAGAATGTTCTGGCTGGCATAAATTCGCCCCAACAGCGTGGTTTGCGCGCGCGGCCGGTCCGGCAGGCTGTAGCCAAGCTGAGCCTGCGTCACTATACGCGTGCCCGACAGAGCTTGCGCCGACCCCGACAAAGCGCCGACGGTCACCGAGCCAACGGTCAGAAATCCACCCTGCGCGCCGTTGTTCAGGTTGGATGAAGGGGCCAATGACAGATCGAACCCAAAGCGAAACGGGCTTTGCGCGCGAAGCGCCCGGAAATCGGCGCCATCACGTTCATAGGCGTCTGTGTCGGGCGCAGTATCGCTTGCGCGGCGCAACCAGAAGCGCGCCAGACCGGGACGCCCTTCATTGTAGGCGGCAAAGGCAGTGTGGCGGGCAATCTCATGGCGCAATCCGGGGTCATCGGACCGGGCAAAGGCAAGTCGCCCGGCCTTGCGCCCCGCTTCGGGGCGCCCCAGTGCGGTTTCGGTAGCAGCAAGCAGCAGCAGTGCCTCGGCGTCGCCGGGGGCCGCCTCGGTCAACCGCTTTGCCAGCGCATTGGCAAGCGCTGGATTGCCCGCCGCATAAGCCTGTTGCGCGACGCGCTTTGCCTGGGTCTGTGTCAGCACCACCGGCTCTGCGCAAAGCGGAGCTGCATAAAGCAACAAGGAGGCCAACGCCCCCCGCAAAATCCGCTGCATCAGCGCGGCAGGCACAAAGGCGCAGCCCCCGCTGTATCACAACGCGGCAGATTGAAGGTACCGTATTCCCAGATACCCGGCTCCCCCTCGATCGGATTGATGACCAATGCGCCGGCAATGTCGGTCGCGCCGATGCCCCCGAAGGCACCGCCGACCGTGCCGATGCGACCTCCGGGTGGTCCGAAGAACTCCACATCCCCGACGAAGCGGCCATCCGCGTCGATTTCGGTCACCGGGAAGCTGATCTCGCGCAGGTCCATCACAACATTGCCCATGTCATCCAGCACCACCCGATCGGATACACCGCCGTTCACCAGATCATTCGCGAAGTTTGCATTGATCAGCGCTGTCCCCCGGACACGCAGTGGCTGATAGGGTGTCAGTCCCGCAGGCAGGTTGGGGTTGGTGGCGTCACCCGACACGAAAACACCCGCATAGGTGCCCGCATAGCTGAATTGGCCGGTCTCGACACCCGTTCCAAGGCTCGGACGCGAAAAACTGTCGATGCGCGCATAGGTGCCGCCACCGAAATGCCGGTTGAACTGACCGCCATCCGCCACGGCGCCGGCCTGCAAATTGCCGCGCTCATTGTTGGACACGAACGCCAGATGGGTGCGCTGCAACCCGGTTTCCTGGTAAGAGAATGCGCGGTAGCCGGCGATATCCAGATCGGCGCGGCGCACGAATGCAGCAACCTGCGGTGACGCGACCAACCCGTCCATGTCAACGCTCAGCGTGCCCTCACCCGAGGGATTGTAGGAAATCGCCCGAAGATTGACCGCTACGGCGGCGTCAACCGTGGTTGAACCGCCATCATCCGGAACAGGCGGCGTGCCATTGTTCAGCGAATTGCCGCTGCATGCCGCAAAAGCAAGAATAAGCGCCAAAGGCGCAAGATGCCGGATTGTCATTTTCACTGCCCGATGCCTGTTTTATATTTTGCCTGAAAAGGTGCCCAATCCCCGGCTTTCTGTCAATCCGGAGCGGCGGTGCCGCCGCAGGCTTGGTGCAAAAAGGTCGCGGCGCTGCGGCAACACTTGCCACGATGCCACTGTATCTTGCAGGGTTGGGTTTAACGCCGCATACATGTGCGCTCCCTTTGATAAACCCGAGGCCCCCATGCCGCTTTCCCCCGACCAGCTTGCCGAAATCGAGGCCGCGCGCGCCAATCCGCAGCCCACATTGCGGGCGACGTCGCCGGGGATGGAGGCGCATCTCTACCGCGCGCATGATGTGCTGGACCACGGTTTCATCCGGGTGATCGACTATATGGGCGACGATGCCGCCATCGTGCAGGCCGCGCGGGTGTCTTACGGCGCCGGCACAAAACATGTGCAGAACGACGAGGGCCTGATCCGCTATCTGATGCGGCACTGGCATTCGACCCCGTTCGAGATGTGCGAGATCAAGCTGCATGTCAAACTGCCGGTCTTCGTGGCGCGGCAGTGGATTCGTCACCGTACCGCGAACGTCAACGAATACTCGGCCCGCTATTCGATCATGGACCGCGAGTTCTACATTCCGCACCCGTCGCAGCTGGCCGCGCAATCCACCGTCAACAACCAGGGCCGTGGCGCGGTGCTGGAGGGCGAGGAAGCCGCGCGTGTGCTCGAAATGCTGAAATCCGATGCGGGCCGGGCTTACGACAATTACGAGGCGATGCTGTCGCAGGACGGCCAGCAGGGGCTGGCGCGCGAACTGGCGCGGATGAACCTGCCCGCGAATATCTACACCCAGTGGTATTGGAAGGTCGACCTGCACAACCTGTTCCATTTCCTTCGCCTGCGCGCCGATGCGCATGCACAGTACGAAATCCGGGTTTATGCCGAAGCAATCTGCGCTGTGGTCGCAGATTGGGTGCCCCTGGCCTACGCGGCGTTCGACGATTACCGTATGGGTGGGGCTGCGCTCAGCGGCACGGGGCTGGATTGTTTGCGCCGGATGCTGAAGGGCGAGGCGGTGACGCAGGAAACTTCGGGCATGTCAAAAGGCGAATGGCGCGAATTCATCGGCGTTATCGGCTGATTTTTGCCCTTTGAAACAACAGGGAAGGCTTTTTTATGCGAAAGTCTGCACCGGCACCATTGCCGCGAAAGTTTTCGGGCACGACCCTTTGGTCAGCGATGAACCGCGCTGGCGACGTGAAGGGAAAGGTCAGTTCCGCCACAGCACCGTTCTGGCAGATCACCAACCGCCAGCCCGCGAATTCCTCATAGGCATCGGCGCGGTTTTCGAGTATTTCTTGCGGCCCTCCGGCAGCGGCATCTCGTAGTACCAGATGTCCCTGGTCGGCCCGGTGGTGTCGAAAAAGATCAGGTTCGCCGGGATGTCTGTGAAGGGCGCGAACACGCCCTCACGCAGGCGGACGACTGTGTGCAGATTGAACTTCTCCAAAAGGCCGGTCTTGATCCGTGCCTGAATGCCGTCGCCGAACAGCGTGCCATGCGCGGGACGACGACAGCCGCCCGCCCGCGCTCGGCGCGTTTCAACCGCCGCATGATCAGCTGGAGGAAAAGCAGCGCCGTTTCCGCAATGCGTCGGTCCTTGGGAAATTGTTGAGAATGCCAGCCTCCTCCTCGCCGCCAAAGGGCGGGTTGGTCAGGATGATGTTGACGCGCCGATCTTCGCCGATCTCGGCTAGGGCCTGTCGACGTTTGAGGATTCCCAAATCACTTGCTGACTGATTCAAGGTTGCCAACACAGGAGGCAACCTTGACCCGCACGACTTTGACCGATGCCCGGTGGGCAACCATCGCACCACACTGCCTTGGCCGCGAATGCGACCCCTGCCGCACGGACCGTGCTTTCGACGCGAACTGGCTGCGCGAGGCGCTGGCTAAGGCAAGAAACGAGGCCGTTATCCCGCCCAAATCCAACCGCCGCTTTCCGGCCGAGTTTGATCGTGACACCCACAAGTGGCGGCATCTGATCGAGAACTTCTTCGGAAAGCTCCAGGAATACAGGTGTATCGCCACCCGTTGCTGCAAGACCGACACCAGCTTCAGCGCTTTCATTGCTCTCGTAGCAACCATCATCCGGCAAAGGTGAACGTCAACAGACCCTAGAAGAATTCAAAGGGCTTTTCATCATGACCCACGCGGCAACGCACTTTGATCGGCGGTAGCATATCGATCTCCGACGGATCGCAAGCTGGGTCGTCGGCCAGCGCTAAGTCGGTCAGGGGACCAGGCGTCATATCGATGAAAGCGAAGTCTGAGGCGCGAAAGGCATAGGTTTCCAGAATCCGCACATACTGAGGCAGCGCGTGGCGCCATGGATATTGCACTGTCACCAAGATGACCAAGGTGTCGCAGCAATAGGTTTCATGCAACAGGTAGGGAGACACCTCGTTCGAACCTTGGCCGAAGAACCCACAAAGCCTTTCCAAGCCAGTTTCCTTGTTGCGGAGCGTCACCGAAAAAAGGACGTCCTCATCGACCATGTCCAGTGTCCGTATCCCGATTGATGCGGCGCGTGATTGCATCTGTCGCCTCGTCTGATAGGCCCCCATCAGCCAAGGCGGGCAGGCCACGATCAAGCCAGAAGAAGATCGCCGATCTCACAGCCTAGATCGGCTCAGCCGCACGGTCCGGATCGGATTCAAAATCTGTCCCGTCGTCAAAGACGCTCTCATGCCAGATCGTGAAC
>Ga0105050_10005927_pt1 | contig 15441 bp, 13 predicted proteins | sample FRY01_FD_78088 | JGI IMG/M metagenome (GOLD analysis project Ga0105050, IMG submission 78088) | Freshwater microbial communities from Lake Fryxell liftoff mats and glacier meltwater in Antarctica - FRY-01 | ecosystem: Environmental > Aquatic > Freshwater > Ice > Glacier meltwater ... | reverse complement strand
GGTTCATGTAATCCTATATTTGCCACGCATATTGCTTTGGCAAAACATGCGGCCCCGTAGTTCAATGGATAGAATAGAAGTTTCCTAAACTTTTGATAGCAGTTCGATTCTGCTCGGGGCTACTAGACGGGAAACCTCCAATTTTTCATGGAGTTTCCCGTTTTTGTTTTCGCTGAAACCCGCGTCAATACTAAGACACAGCGCGAGAGCCTCATTGATTTTTACAGTTCGACATTTGATTCCGTCAAATTCAATCTTTTCAGGAAATATCGAATTTAGAAGCAAGAGTTTATTCTTAGAATCGGCAATCGTGTACTGTTCACCCATTTTTTCAATAGCTCGTAGAGCCTTGGTCAGCAGTTCCGTTTTACCCGAATTGTCCTGCTTCAATTCGGTAATTTGAAGCTCCGCGTCCCGTTTGAGTTCGAGGTAACGGGTTTTCATTTCCATATAATCAGCTGATTCAATCACGCCATCAGCCAAATTATCTTGCAGCTTCATGATTCGTTCTGATTGAAGATTAACCACAGTCTCAAGCGATTGAACCTTTTGCGTTTGTTCCTTACCGTCTCCTTTTAATAAGCGTTTCACCAACTCACAGTAGGTAAGTTCTGAATCATTGTCTAACTGAATCGAGTTAAGAATGTCTGATAGCGCATCGTTCACCAATTCGGAACGATACCTTTCCTTATGACAGTAATTGCAGTGGTAGTAGGCATATCGTGTTCCGAAGTTGTTTCTCGACCGGCTTCCCGTCATGTTGCTTCCACATTTGGAACACAACAGAATTCCTCTCAAAGGCAGCTTTGAATCGCGGCTATTTTTTGTGGCTGTTCGCTTTTTGGAACTCCCATTGAGCACAGCTTGAACACGGTTAAAGAGTTCCCGCGAAACTATAGGGTCATGGATTCCATCCACCACAGAATACGGTTCTTTCCCCTCTGCTGGAACTTCAATCTTGCCAATGTAGATGGGTAATCTCAACGCAGTCGATAACCGACTTCTACTTAAATTCAGTCCTCTTTTCTTAAATTCTTGTAGAATCTCAGACTGAGGAACAGCAAGTGCCACTTGTTCAAATGCCCATGTCATACTTGCTGCATGCACACTGGGCACAATAATCGGACGATTCTTTTCATCGCGCATATTCTTGTACCCAACAGGTGCTTGACGACACCACCTACCAGCTTTTAGAGCGGCCCTCATTCCTCCTCTAATCTTTATTGACCTTCGGTCGTTATCCACTTCTGGAATGACCAAATACACCGCTAGGAGCACTTTATTCTCTGGAATGGACAGGTCAATCGGTTGCTCAATAGCAAACGGAAGGATGCCGTACCTTTTGAGTTGGTCAATCATCATGTAGGCATCCATGATATTTCGGGAAAATCGATCCCAAGAAGTGAATAGAATCAAGTCTATCCCTCCGCGATTTCGTTTGGCGAATTCAAGAAACTTCTTGAAAGCTGGTCGATTGAAATCCTTTGCCGAATGGTCTTCCGTAAAATCGTAGACCACCTCTATGTCATTACGCTCACAGTATTTCCGCAAGGCGTCTGATTGAACGCTCAAACTGAATCCTTTTGCTTGCTCTTCACTTGATACCCGGGACATTAGTACCGCTCGCTTTTTCATTTTCCTGTTGTTTTATGATACTTACTACTGTAGTAGCCAATTGGGTCAAGAATTCCAATTTGGCCAATAATTGTTCGTCTGTGTATTTCTCGTTTTTAGGGTCTATTAATTTCCTGCATTCTTTTAGCGTTAGCATGATCGATAACGATGCATCTTGCTCCGTTTTTCCGGTAGCTTGATACGTGTATCAATAGGTCTGAGGTGTTCAGTACCGTCATTTCAATTTTATTTTTCGTGTGTTTTCACAATAGACAACCTTGCCTTGTTGTGTTTTCAGGGTAATATCCTGATAGCCATTCTTTAGGATGATGTCCATCAATCGCGCTTCTTGTTCAACTTTTTCCAATTTTTTGATCTCCATGAGATCCATCTCGTGGTCTTTATTAAAGCGGATAACGACCGAGAGCAAGTTCTCCTCCCTCAATGCCTGAAGCACGTTCGCTTCCATATCTGATATTATCATCAATTGACCATTGAGAATCTCTAGGTCTGAAAGAATCAGTACGCCAGACAGGACTTCGTTCAAACTGATACTCACAAACGACTTGGAAAACAAGTCGCTGAGTTCTTGCTTTTCGTAAACGCCATCATTCATCATCAGTGGATTGAACATGATTCCTTTACCCTCATGATCAATAAAGAAGGAGAAAGGTGTTTGTAGAAACAACGAAAACATGATAATAAGCTCTAGGGCATTCCCTGCCATACCTAGCTGAGATACAACCGCAGATATGATCTTTTGAACATTTTCTGATGTTAAGAATTTTCTGAACGCCTCGGGATCTTCCTTTATTCCGTCCATATCCTTCATGACGTCAAAAAGGAATGAAGGTGTAATCTCAGCTAAGTTGTCAACTGCCGAGATTCCAGTAAGATTGGTCTTGAATGATTGGATTGTTGAAAGCGGGAAATTATAAGCACGCATCTTCTCAATGAATTTGACCCACACAAATTCGGTCAGCGAGAAACGATGCATCTTATTCCGCTCAGGCTTTACCATGAGCAGGTCTTTCCTATTCCAATCCGCGAGTATTTTAGGATGAATACCCGTGTCAATCACCTTGTACGGTTTCTCGTCCATTCGTGCCCGAAGTTCAATAAGATCCACATCCGAACTCACAATCTTCAAAAGCATCGAATCGAAAGTCATTTGTTGGATAGTTCTGCTCATATTGCCGTTGTGTTATAACACGAAGGTAATATTATTATCTTTGTCGCAAAGGCATTAAGATGATTATCCGCTGGCAATCACATATCGGCAAGTATTTGCATCGTTGCGATGAGTGCAAGGAGGAATTCAATGGTAGAAAAAACCAACGGTTCTGTGGTGCTAAGTGCAAGGCTAAATACAACAACGATATAGCATCAGAAAGGAGAAATGATGAAAAAAGCTTAACAAACGATTATCTCAGAAACATTGAGATAATACTGGGCGAATTAAATGGCATTGAAAACGAGGTCGTAACCGTGTCTATGGATTGGCTGATGGCTCTTGGATTTCAACCTGAAGCGCCCAATCTGAGAATTTTCATGGGCAATGAAAACTGGTTTCAAATCGGCCCTGTTGCCTACAAACCATTAGAACAAACAAACGAAGTAGAATTATTTAAAAACGAAGACGATGAATCCAGTAATAATAATTGAAAACTCATTCAGGCCAAGCGCCTTCATTGCGGCAACCGCTCCTGTTGGCGTTGCAGCTAGCGTAGCAGCAGGAACTATCATAACGGGTTCGGATCTTGCAAAAATTGCAGGGGTTGTCATTATAGCCTTGATTATCTTGGGTGTTGTAATCTACAACAGCGAAGAATCGAGGAAGAGACGTTCCCAGCGGGAACTTCAAACGGCTCAATAAAGCAAGTCTTTACATCGAGACTAGAGCGTTAAGGCAGACAAGAATTTTATCTGCTTTTTCTTCACGCCTTCATATTACTTAGACTAAATATTCGGCTAGAAATTAAGCTTGCCTGACATTGGAAGTCAATTCATGTTCCTCACGTAAACACAATTCAAATCCATCTGAATTCGCATTAATGCGGATAAATACAGGTTCAAGCGAATGAATCCGAATAATCTCGGGCATTTATTCGGATTCAAACGGATTCCCAATTTGTGACATGCAAAATAAAGTGCGCTTGCAAGTTGCTATTCGCTATGCTACATTCACCACCCGAAACCTACTTTTGAATTGTGACCAACCCCAACCTACTTCCGGAGCAAATTGCGCGGACCCGCATCGATGAGATGCTGGCAAAATCCGGTTGGGTGGTTCAGTCGAAATCCAACGTGAATCTTGCCGCAGGTCTGGGCGTGGCCGTGCGGGAATACCAGACCGATGTTGGTCCCGTAGATTATGCGCTATTCGTTGACCGAAAACCTGTTGGGGTTATTGAGGCGAAAAAGGAAGATGAAGGACATCGGTTGACCACGGTTGAAGAACAATCAACAGGATATGCCACGGCTAAACTCAAATACCTGAATAACGAGTGGCTGCCTTTCGTGTATGAAAGCACGGGCGCACTGACTCGTTTTACGGATTACCGCGACCCGAAACCGCGCGGAAGACGGGTTTTTAGTTTTCATCGGCCCGAAACAATGGCCGAATGGCTGAAACAAGAAAAGCCGCTGAGAGCGCGATTACTTGATCTGCCCGCGTTGGATACAGACGGTTTGCGACCCGCGCAAATTGACGCCATCACCAATCTCGAAAAATCTTTCAAGGACAATCGGCCAAAGGCATTGATACAAATGGCCACTGGTGCGGGAAAAACGTTCACCGCATCTACGTTTGTCTATCGCTTGTTGAAACACGCGAACGCCAAGCGTATTTTGTTCTTAGTTGACACGCGCAACTTGGGCGAACAAGCCGAACAGGAGTTCATGAAGTATCAGCCTACGGACGACAACCGCAAGTTCACGGAACTGTATAACGTGCAGCGATTGAGTTCCAGCTACATCGCTTCGGACAGTCAGGTCTGCATCAGCACCATTCAACGCTTGTATTCCATTCTGCAAGGGCAAGAACTGGACGAAAATGCCGAAAACGACAACCCGAACGAAAGTTCGTGGATGCAACAGCAGGTTGACAAGAAAGAACCGTTGCCCGTTGCCTACAACGAAAAAGTGCCAATTGAGCAATTCGATTTTATCATCATAGACGAATGTCATCGCAGCATTTACAACCTCTGGAAACAGGTGCTGGATTACTTCGATGCCTCGCTTATAGGTCTTACCGCTACGCCCGACAAGCGCACTTTCGGCTTCTTCAATGAGAACGTGGTGAGCGAATACACCTACGAGCAATCGGTCACGGATGGGGTGAATGTGCCTTTCGATACCTACATTATCGAAACGGACATTTCGCAGAATGGTGCGGTGGTGGAAGCGGGTTGGTATGTGGATAGACGCGACAAACTTTCGCGGCTAAAACGCTGGCAGCGCGAAGATGATGACACCGCCTACAAGAAGAACGACCTCGATAAAGCGGTGGTCAATCCGAGCCAGATCCGCAACATCATCAAGGAATACCGCGCGGCATTGATGCGGGATATTTACCCGAACCGCATTGATAAGGACGGTGAATATGAAGTGCCGAAAACACTCATTTTCGCGAAGACCGACAGCCATGCGGATGACATCATCAAAATCGTGCGGGAGGAATTCAATGAAGGCAACGACTTCTGTAAGAAAGTGACCTACAAGGCGGACGAAGACCCGAAATCGGTGCTGAATCGTTTCCGCACCACGTATTATCCGCGCATTGTGGTAACTGTGGATATGATTGCCACTGGTACGGATGTAAAACCGTTGGAAGTGCTGCTATTCATGCGAGATGTAAAAAGCCTTGGTTATTTCGAACAGATGAAAGGGCGCGGTACGCGTTCCATCAACTCAGACGACCTGCAACGCGTGTCCGAATCGGCAGATGCTAAAACGCATTTTGTGATTGTGGATGCCGTGGGTGCTACAAAGAGCAAGAAGACCGACAGCCGACCGTTGGAACGTAAGCGAACAGTGCCGATGAAAGATTTGCTGGGTGCGGTGACAATGGGTGTGGTGGAGGAAGATTTGTTCCTCTCGTTAGCTAACCGATTAATTCGCCTAGACCGACAGATGACCGAGAAGGAACAGACCAAACTGTTGGAAGTTTCTGGTGGGAAGAATCTGAAACAGATAACCAAGGAACTGCTCAATGCGTTCGACCCAGATGCGGTTGATGAACGTAAAAATGCTATGCAGGGTACAGACGTTGCATGCAACGTCTCCACAGCATGCAACGTCTCCACAGCATGCAACGTCTCCACAGCATGCAACGTCTCTTTGGATGACGCCCAAAAAGAATTAGCCCGCGAGGCATCATCAACCTTCAACGGTGTGTTTAACGAGTACGTGGAGAAAGTGCGTCAAACGCACGAGCAGATTATTGACCATATCAATATTGATACGGTTACGCGTAGCGAATGGGACAAAAGCGCCACGGAGCGCGCCCAAGGGTTGGTGAAAGGTTTTGAGGAATACTTGGCGTCTCACAAAGACGAGATAAAGGCATTGAGCATCTTCTACGACCAACCGTACCAGCGTAGGAACATCACCTACAAGATGATAAAGGAAGTGTTTGAGTTATTGCAGACGGACAAACCGCTGTTGGCTCCCTTCCATGTGTGGGATGCATACGAGCAGTTGGAAGAGGTGAAGGGCAAACGCCCCGAAAATGAACTCACCGCACTAGTTTCACTGATACGAAAGGTGTGCAAAATTGACGGCAATTTACGCGGGTTTGACAGCACCATTGATGAGAATTTCCGCAACTGGATTTTTAAGCAGAATGCAGGGCAACACAACCGTTTTTCGGAAGAACAGATGGATTGGCTGCGGATGCTAAAAGACCATGTGGTGAACAGCTTTCATATTGATGTGGAAGACCTCGATTACACGCCTTTTGATGCCAGGGGCGGACGTGGCCGCATGTGGCAATTGTTTGGCGAGGATATGAATGGCATTCTTGAAGAGTTGAACGAAGTTTTGGTAGCGTAATGGAACTGAAGGAATTTGTACGACTCTTTCCTCTTAGAGCTAAGAATATTGCTTGGTTCTTTGGTGCTGGTACTTCTGCCTCCGCTGGAATACCTACCGCTTACGATATGATATGGGATTTCAAACGATCCTTATATACTTCATCTTTTAATCATGATGTTAGGCTGTACAGCAACTTGTCCGACCCTATTGTCAGGAATAAAATTCAGGCCTTCTGTGATTCGCAGGAAGGATTTCCAGAATTGAATAGCCCAGAAGAGTATTCTTTTTACTTCGAGCAATACTTGAGTAACGAAAAAGATAGGGCTGCATATATCTCGGAGAAGGTTACTGGGGTAAGTCCTTCCTATGGGCACAGAGTGCTTGCCGGACTAATAGAAATGGGTCTGACCCGAAACGTGGTGACAACCAACTTTGACAAGGCGGTCGAAAACGCGGTTGCTCAATTATTTCAAAACGTAGAAAGCCTTTACGTTGCGAGTGTAGAGAACAATCAATCAGTTGGTGAGCATCTCAACAAAGGCATACTCCCTTTGCTAGTTAAAATACACGGAGACTACCATTCAATTAAGTTAAAGAACACGAAAAAAGAACTAAAAGAACAGGACGGTGAACTTAGGAAAGCCTTTGAGCGAATGTGTATGAATAACGGTCTTGCGATGATTGGATACAGTGGTCGTGATGAATCAGTTATGGATGTACTTAGCAAGCTAACCGAAAATCAGGATGCTTTCCCAAATGGTCTTTTTTGGTTCCATAAGTCAGATTTTCCCGTTCTTCCGGCTGTCACCGACCTAATTGAAAAAGCAATTGCGAACGGAATAGATGCTCACCTAGTGGAATCGGAAACGTTTGATGAGGTATTTGGGGCATTGTTCAAAGGAATTTCCGAAGTGCCTGAACCGCTTAGGTTAAAGGTTGATATTTTTCGTGACCGAACTCCAAGACAGGCCATTCTGTCCTCTGGTAAGCGATTTCCCGTAATTCGATTGAACGGCCTACCCATACTTGATTTCCCAAGTACTGCTAGATTGATTGACTGTGAAATTGGCGGCACCAAAGAAATGGAGGAAGCGATTAATGACGCTCAAGCGGATGTAATAGCAATCCGAAAAAAAGAAGGTGTAATTGGCTTTGGTGCCGATTCAGAGTTTGACAAAGCTTTTCAAGGGGCGTCAATTAATGGAAGGTCGATGTATACCATTCCTCCTTGGCAACTCAAGTATGAAGAAAGTACATTCAAAGATCTTTTTTTGAAAGCTATTGTTCGCGGTATTCTGAGCGATGACAGTCTCAAATACACCAAACGGAGTTCTTCTCATTTTATCCACATAAACCCAAAGAGTGTCCTAAGCACAAGATTGGAGCGGTTGACTTCATTAAGCTACAGTAGTTATGGCAAAGTGAAGAAACATGAGGTAACAGGTATTGTGAATAACACCAACTTAAAATGGGTGGATGCCATTGAATTGAGTCTGAATCTCGTTCAGAATACGCTATTCCTAGTTTTGCAACCGACCATAATTACACAAAGAACGAATGAGATAGAAATGGGTAAAATATGCGGAGCCTTTGTTAAAGAGAAGATTGCGCAGAGATTAAATGAGAGTTACAACGACATCTTGTCGGCCTGGATTCCTACGCTTTTTCCAACTACAGAAGAAGAATCAAATGAAGCGGTCATTTCAGCATTTAACATCAAAAACGGTGTAGATGCAAGGTTCAGAATCGGGTTGAAAACAGTTTACGCAAAATCTTAATGTTGAAACAGTTTTCTCAAATATTGAACTGTACTGAACCCAAGCTATTGTTCGGCAACAATGGTTCAGGAATACATCCGTTGCAGGGTCTTATAGATTACGGGCCTTTCAGTAAATCAAACATGCTCTCTCAGTTTCCAGACAGTATTCGTATTGCTGCAATCCTACCAGCGGGTAGCTATGCCTCACTTTCCAAACTTGTCAAAGAACTTAATACCACCCAATATCCCAAGGAGAGGAAGAAGTATCTTAAGAATTTCCCTGGTTTTAAAAGCCTATTCGGTGTGCCACTTGAACTTAACGCATTGAATGGTTGCATCGAACTTAATGATAATGAGCTATTCGAGGCCTCGGGCAATATATCTCATCATGCACTAGCGGATAAATTAGGCAATGCAGTACGCGCTATGGCAGCTCGTAGGCTTGAATATGATGTGCTCTTTATTCTTCTTCCCGAACGGTGGTCCTCTGGTTTTAGTTGTAAAGAGGAGAACTTCGATCTACATGATTTCTTGAAGGCTCAAACTGCAACGCATAGTATTCCTTCTCAAGTGGTACGGGAAAGCAGCGCGTTGAATTATTTCTGCCGATGTAGTGTGGCGTGGAGAATGTCAATTGCAACGTACGTGAAAGCCGGTGGGATTCCGTGGAAACTCCAAGAAGTCAACGAGGACACTGCTTTCATCGGGTTGAGTTATTCTGTTTTATTTAATGAAGGAACAGGGAAGTATGATTTCATTACGTGTTGCAGCCAAGTATTCGATGCTGATGGAACCGGTTTAGAGTTCATTGCTTATGAGACCGATGAAATTGCACACCAACGAGGGGACAATCCCTTTCTTTCTAGATCAGAGATGCGAAAAGTGATGGCAAGAAGTATCTCACTGTACCAGAGACGTCACTGCGGAAGAATTCCGAAGCGAGTAATCGTCCACAAAACAACCCACTTCACAAAAGATGAAGTCGATGGTTGCTTTGATGCATTCCACTCTGACACAAAAGTCGACTTGTTGCAGGTCGTTCAGCAAGTAGATTGGAGAGGCGTTAATGTTTATTCGAAAGGTAATATCGGTGGCTATCCTGTCAAGCGGGGTTCGGTTGTTCAATTAGACCACGATCAGATTCTTTTATGGACTCAAGGTGTGGTCGGTTTGAACGGGCCATTTTACAAAGAGGGAAAAGGGATTCCCGAACCACTACGAATAGTACGTCATGCAGGCGATGGAAACTGGCTTGATAACGCACAAGCCATTTTGGGTCTAACGAAGATGGATTGGAATCATGACGGTCTCTACAAAAGATTGCCAATTACGCTAGGTTATGCATCTACTCTAGCCACCACGATAAAACGAATGGGATCATTACAGAATCGTCCTTATGAATTCAGATTTTTCATGTGATGAGAGATGTCACTGTTGAAAATTGGGAAGTTGTTGCGTTTGATGAAGTTTGTGACGTAGTAAGCGGTAAGAATCAATCAGCTGTTGTCAGCCCAAATGGAGCGTATCCCATCTACGGAAGTGGCGGAATCATTGGGCGAGCAGACGATTATATATGTGAAGAGGGCACGACCATCATAGGGAGGAAGGGAACCATCAATTCTCCAATTTTTGTTCCTACAAAATTCTGGAATGTTGATACCGCCTTTGGCCTTCATGCCAAATTAGGTGTCTTAGACAAAAGACTTCTCTATTATTTCTGCATAAGATTCAACTTTAAGACCTTGGACAAAAGCACAGCCGTGCCAAGTCTGGCAAAGGGCGACATTAACAAAATCAGATTTCCTCTCCCACCCCTCCCCGAGCAGCGCGCCATAGTATCCAAGATAGAGCAGTTGTTTAGCGAGTTGGACAACGGCATAGCCAACCTCAAAACCGCACAGCAGCAACTGAAGGTGTATCGCCAAGCGGTGCTCAAACAGGCGTTTGAGGGGGAGTTGACGAACAGTAATGTGCCAGAAGGGAAATTGCCAAAGGGATGGAAAGAAAAAACGTTAGGAGAACACTATGAAGTATATGTAGGGGCAACACCGAGCAGAAAAGAACCTTCCTATTGGAACGGGAATATTCCTTGGTTAAGCAGTGGTGAAGTTGCGTTTTGTAACATACATGAAACGAGAGAGAAAATCACAGAGTTAGGGCTCGCTAAAACATCCACAAAACTTCATCCAAAAGGCACTGTAATGCTGGGAATGATTGGGGAAGGTAGAACAAGAGGACAAGCCGCGATTTTGAGATTGGAGGCCGCTCACAACCAAAACACAGCCGCAATAAGAATTCCTGAAGGCTGGTCAAGCGAGTACCTGTATTATTTTCTTCAGTTCAAGTACGAGACTACACGAAAAATGGGGTCTGGCAACAATCAAAAGGCACTGAATAAGTCCCGTGTATCAGAAATGCAAATACCAATTCAAAGTACGCCTAACGAACAACACCAAATCGTCCAAGAGATAGAAAGCCGCCTATCGGTGTGCGATAAATTGGAGGAGAGCATAGCCCAAAGCCTGCAAAAGGCAGAAGCCCTGCGGCAAAGCATTCTTAAAAAAGCATTTGAAGGGCGGCTGCTTACAGAAGAAGAACTGGCCGCGTGTAAGAAGGAGAAGGATTGGGAGAGTGCTGGGGAGTTGCTAAAACGAATCAAGCACAAATAATACATTTGATACATGCCTGGCGCCAAACTTAAAATAATGGTTTCTTCTACCGTCTATGGTTCAGAGAGCGATTTGGCACAAATTAGCGCCACGCTAAAAACATTTGGGTATGATGTAATCATGTCAATGGAGGGTTCAGTGTATCTTCCGGTTGATGTGTCTAATGAGGACGCCTGCTTGAAAGCGGTTGAAGACTGCGACCTTTTTTTGGGCATCATATTTCCTCGCTATGGTTCTGGCATTACACACAAAGAGTTTAAACGGGCCATTGAACTGGATAAACCCAGATGGTTCATCTCTCATCATTATGTATCGTTTGCCCGAGACATCCTGAAACAATACATGTTTAGAGGCACGAGAAGAAACAGGGGCTTTACTTTCAAGAAAACCAGTGTTATGGATAAGGCCGAGGTAATACATATGTATAACGATGCCATTCAAGACCACGTTCCCGCGGCCAGAAGAAAATCCCATTGGGCACAGCCTTTCTTTAAAACAAGTGATGTGTTGCCATTTCTTGAAACCCAGTTTAAAGACATTGACCGCAGAAAACAAGAATTGGAAGCAAGACGATGAGTAGCCAAACGTTTATAAACGACCTTTTGAAAAAAGGGACTTCTGAAACGCTTGCGTTTTTGAAAGACGTAGAGACCACTGAAATAGGTAGAGTTATCTGTTCCTTTTTGAATCATGATGGTGGTCAACTACTTATTGGAGTTTCAGCGGATAAAATGATTGTTGGTATTAAGGATGCCGAACAACAAAAACTAGCATTGGAGCATTTTCTGCAAGCAGAAATAATTCCAGAAGCGGCAATCATGGTAGCGGTAGAGCTAGTTGATGCCAGAGAAATACTGATTGTCAAAGTGTGGGCTGGTCCTAAAAAGCCATACATATTTGATGATGATATTTTCGTTAGAAGAAGCGACAAAACAGCTAAAGCATCTTCAAACGACCTTTCTGAACTTATTCATCAGAGGCAGAAGAGCGAAGTTCATTGGGAAAAACAGCCTGCTGTTGGGGTAAAACTTGAGGATATTGACTTAGATGAGGTAAAGGCCACGTTCTCTCGTTCGGATGCTTCCGAAAAATCCGTCAGTTCTAAGAAAAACATTCTTGAAACCCTGTCGGAGTTTGGCCTTTACGAAAACGGATCGTTTACCAATGCCGCTTTGATTTGTTTTGGAAAAAGCCCAGAACGATATATTCCTCAGTCGAGGGTTAGACTTTCTTTTATGGAAAAAGGGAAAACGGCTGACACGTTCATTGACGACCAATTCCTTGGCGGAAATTTGTTTAAGAATCTTATCTCCATTGAAGACTTTTTAAATAAGCACCTAAGAAAAACAAGTCGGTTTGAAGATTCAAAATGGACACGGACTGATAGTTATCCTATACCCTTACAGGCACTTCGCGAAGGTATTGTGAATGCTCTTGTGCATAGAGATTACGCCTCGGTTTCGGCCTCGGTTTCTATCATCATTTATTCTGATAGGATTGAAATAACCAACACAGGTAAATCACCTCTTGCCGCTAAGGAATTAACCAAAAGTCATATTTCAATACCTCCAAATCCTTACATAGCACATATGGTTTTCCTACGAGGTTATATGGAAAAGATTGGAAGAGGAACATTGAAAATCGTTGAGGCATGTAAAGAGGCTGGTCTAAAAAGTCCTCAATGGAAAATAGATGGCAGTAGCGTTAAACTTACTTTTTACGCAGACATTAAAATTGACGGTGCTACTGACGGTGCTACTGACGGTGCTGTTGACGGTGGTAATGAACATGTTGATGGCGGTGCTATTGACGGTGCTATTGACGGTGCTATTGACGGTGCTACAAAAGCACTTAAAAGAAAGCTTGCCAAACTACTGCACGCTATAGTTACAAATGAAGGAAAGAGAACCCCAGACTATAAGCAACTTACCAAGTTGGGGAGCGAACGAACTATGGAAAGATACATTCAACAGCTAAGAGATGTCAACCTCATTGAATACAAAGGTGATTCTACACAAACAGGCGGATATTTTCTTACTAAAAAGCTTAAGAAGATACTGAACCAATGACCGAATCATCCATCATATCAAAAGTCTGGAACTTTGCGGGCGTACTGCGTGACGATGGCGTGGGCTATGGCGATTATTTGGAGCAAATCACCTTTCTGCTATTCCTCAAAATGGCCGATGAGTTCAGCAAACCGCCCTACAACCGCGAGACAAACGTTCCCGCAGCATACAACTGGGACAGTCTAACAGGAAAGCGTGGTGCGGAGTTGGAATTGCACTACACCATCTTGCTTCGCGAGTTGGGTCAGGCTTCTGGCACCTTAGGTCAGATTTATACCAAGGCTCAGAACAAGATTCAAGACCCTGCCAAGCTGCTGAAGATCATTGATATGATTGATAAGGAGCAATGGAGCATGATGGGTGCCGACCTTAAAGGCAAGATCTATGAAGGGCTGCTTGAGAAGAATGCGGAGGATACCAAGAGCGGTGCAGGGCAATACTTCACACCTCGTGCGCTAATCCGTGCTATGGTGGAATGTGTGCAACCCGAACCCTTGAAAAGCATTGCTGACCCTGCATGTGGTACAGGTGGGTTCTTCCTCGCAGCCTACGACCATATTGTGGACAACAACAAGTTGGATAAGGAAGAGAAGGCATTTCTGAAGAATAAGACCTTTTATGGCAACGAGATTGTTGCCAGCACACGCAGAATGTGCCTGATGAATATGTTCCTGCACAACATTGGCGAGATAGATGGTTCGTCTTTTATTTCACCCGTAGATGCACTCATTTCGGATGAAGGAACACGGTTTGATTACGTGTTGGCCAATCCGCCTTTTGGCAAAAAAAGCAGCATGACCATCACCAACGAAGAGGGTGAGCAGGAAAAGCAAGACCTCAGCTACAACCGTCAGGATTTTTGGGCTACTACCAGCAACAAGCAGTTGAACTTCTTGCAACACATCCGTACAATGCTCAAAGCGAATGGCGAAGCGGCTGTTGTATTGCCTGATAACGTGCTGTTTGAAGGGGGCGCAGGTGAAACCGTTCGGAAAGAACTTCTCAAAACAACAGAGTTGCATACTATTCTGCGCTTGCCTACTGGCATTTTCTACGCCAATGGCGTAAAGGCCAATGTGCTTTTCTTCGACAACAAACCAGCTTCTAAAGACCCGTGGACAAAAGAGGTTTATGTGTTTGACTACCGCACAAATGTGCACCACACACTCAAAAAGAAGCCGCTTCAATTGGAAGACCTTCGGGAGTTCATCACACTTTACAATCCTGAGAATCGCAACAAGCGTAAGGAAACCTATAGCGAAGATACCTCAGCTACGCTCGGTACAGGCTCCGAAGGGCGGTGGCGCAAGTTCTCCTATTCTGAAATCATTGCCCGCGACAAAACCAACCTCGACATCTTTTGGCTCAAAGACAAAAGCCTCGCTGACTTAGATAACCTCCCTGAACCGGATGTACTCGCTAATGAAATCATCGAGAACATCGAAGCTGGATTGGAGAGTTTTAGGGAGGTCGCTGGGATTGTGGGGGAATAGTGAGATGCCATGTATTGGTTAGGAATTCCAATGGTTACCCTTTCGCTAAATATGTATTCATGAATAAGCGCGGCAAAAAATGATAGACAACATGGTCGAAATAAGTCTCGTTGATCTTTAGAATCAAGACCACCGCGCTTGGAAGGAATTCATGGGACACGTGAGATCATTGGTCGGTAAAGCATGCAGCGGTATATCTGATGAATTGCCATCATTAATAGTGCATCCATAGCCCAAAATGTTTTACACTAGGGCCCTTGGGATCCAGATTTTTTTTGTGCTGTGTCATTGAATGGCTATTGTGGTTGGATTACATTTGAATTAGGTTGTTGAAAGCACTACGCTACTGATTCTCAAATTGCTATATTTGGAACTGCCTAAATTCAAGTCACATGATTTATTCGATAGAGCCAACCGAGACAACCCCCAAAGTCGACTTTAACAGCGAGACTGGAAATTTTCTACTGACAGGTAAATCATTTTGGGAAAATTCAGATGCGCTATATAGACCGATTCTAGATTGGCTTGAGAGCGAGTATCTACCGAATCCAGCAGACCACACCAAACTAACCGTTCAACTGGATTACTTCAATACAGCAACAGCCAAAGCACTGCTTGATATTTTTAAAAGGCTGGAAAGGATACAAAAATCCGGCATGCAGGTAGATATCATCTGGCGTTACAATGAGTTGGATGAAGATCTTGAAGAGTCTGGCGTGGACTATCAGGAATTAACCTCGCTCAATATCATATTGGAACCCTATAAGGGTTCTGAATAGTATTTGTACGAATTTCAACGG
>Ga0105050_10005925_pt1 | contig 15444 bp, 21 predicted proteins | sample FRY01_FD_78088 | JGI IMG/M metagenome (GOLD analysis project Ga0105050, IMG submission 78088) | Freshwater microbial communities from Lake Fryxell liftoff mats and glacier meltwater in Antarctica - FRY-01 | ecosystem: Environmental > Aquatic > Freshwater > Ice > Glacier meltwater ... | reverse complement strand
TCCTTTCGCTGATGAAAAATAATATTTAATATATTCAAAATATGTATACTACACTCACAAAAGTAAAAACTTACTTATGAATAACTTGAACGGCTGATGATACAAGATTGTCATCTATTCTTGGTGGTATAGAAGCTTTTGTTTTTAATATTATTTGAGATATTAACACTAATGATAAGACTGAAACAATTTGTGTAAGTCTTATAAATAAAGAAACTTTCCCACTAACAAATAAAAAAGTTACTCAAATTAAAACCGTAAATTGAACTGATTTTACTGCTAAAGTAAATTGAACTGATTATTTAATCAGAACTAATGATACTGTAACAATTACTTGAATTTCTGGTTTTATTAGTAATTTAGTTTTTAATGTTTTTGATATTGTTTATACAAGTGGTTATGTTGTAATACCATTTGACTTAGAAAATGCAATTGCTGAACTTGTTTGATTTACTTTTGCGAAAGACTTATGAAAAAATATTACAAGTGAACAAACTTGACCAAGGAGAGTTGTTTTTTGAAGTGAAGACACTACTGATACTAAAGTTAATGAAGCTTTAACCATTATAAATAATTATCAAGTTTTAAATCTTAAACATTTTATATAATGAGCTTAGATAGATTTTTAACGCAAACTTGTACTATTTCTTCAGTTGCTAGGGTAAATGTTCAATGAACACAAGAAGTAACACAAACACCAATATATACTGGTATTGGATGTTTCTTATATCAAGAAAAAAGAACACAGCAAGTAAATAGTATTTCGACTGAGGAACAGGTTTGAGATATTATACTTATTCTTGAGCCTGATAAAACTAATATTCAAAAAAATTATAGAGTGGTTGTGACTGATCCTGAATTATGAAATTTAGGTGAATATATAGTTACTGTTGTTGAAAAACATAGAAGCTTTACTTGAATTTGAGGTATTAGTATAATACTTAAAAAATTAGAAGATGGCGAAAACTAGTACTTTTGTAAAATCAAAAGAAGCGTTACTTAAAAAGCTTACATGAAATGTAAATACAGCACTTGAATTTATAAAAAATGAAGCTGAAGATAGAACGCCTGAAGATAAAAAATATTAGTAAAAAACTTTGAAATTGAACGTGCAAGAGAAATTTGAAGTAAAATTACATGAAAGGTTAAAAATGATACGCCTTATGCTTTCTTTGTTGAATTTTGAACTAAGAGGGCAAAGAATTATCATAAACCTAAATGAAGTGTATTTTTTAGAACTGGAGATTATAACGGTTTACCATGAGCGAGAATGCTTACAAGGGCTGTTGATGAGAATAGAACTGAAATAAATAAAATACTAACAAAATAATATGGCTAATTTTTTAAATACTGCTGAATTGGTTGGTGCTATGCAAGCTGACGCTTGAATTACGGCACTTATATCTGCTGTAAATATTTTTGATAATATACCATCTGAAGCACCTGAAACAGATTTTTTAATTGTTGAGGGGGCTATTTCACAAATAAATAAATTATGTCATAAAACAAACAGGGTTTCTATAAGATATATGTCATGATCTAAAGACAGTGGAACTTTCCCCGTATTAAGAAATATATATAATACAGTAAACTCTTTTCTTGTTTGAGATAATAAAGTATTTTGAAGTATTGAAATTTATTTAGTTGAAGAAACGACATATTTAGAAACTGTTGATGAACTGGGAAAAAATACAATTATTAATGATTATTTCTTTAATTTTGTTAAATAATGAATAAAGATAAAAAAGTTATTCAAGAAAAAAAATATAATATTGAATTTTTAAATAATTTCAATATTTCTTGACAAATGTATACTAAATGAGTATATTTATTGAAAGAAGAAGAGCTTGAATACTTAAAAAATTCTCCTTTTAAGAAAAAGGTAAAATTCTTATAATAATATTTTTTAATAAATTAAAATTATGTGAGCAATAAATCCGTTAGAATTACCTAAATTTGTTGGTATACTAGAAATAAGAACTGCTGGCTCTACATGACCTTTTACAAGATTAGCTTGTGTTAGAGGACTTGTAGCTACTATTGATACTTCTGCAAATACAGTTGAGGTTAATGCTGATGACTGTGGTACAGTATTTTCAGGGAATAGACCTTGAATTACTATTGAAGCTGAATTGCTTGAAGATATGGGGGTTGATACTATTGAGCTATTACTTGGTTGATTAAATAGAACTAATGTTGCTGCTACTCCAGTATCTATTACAGGAGAAGTTATACAAGCTGGGGCTGTTGTAGTTCCTAAGGGTACTGTTTATAATGTTGTTAATAAAAATGGTGATAATACGGTTGTTAGTTCTATTGTTATTGATGATAATGTTACTCCACTTGTATTAAATACTAATTATACTGTAAACGTTGATACTAATGGTAGTGTTACTGGTACAATTGGTACAACATATATAACTTTCTTGACAGTAACTTCTTGACTTGGTATTGGTGTTAATATTGATTATTCATACACTCCAAACGCTTCTGAACAAGTAGAGATTGATTCTAGTTTTACTGAAAACGCTTTATTTGAAGTAAAAATTACTGCAACTAACGCTGCTAAAGATAGAACTATTACTTTGACTCCTGCAAGGTTTGAAGCACCTTATAATATGAATTTTTTGGATGTTGTAGAAGCTGGTGATATTACTGGTGCAACACTTACATTTATTTGAGAAAAAGACTCAAAACTTACTTACAAAAATGAAATTATTTAATTCAATAAAATTAGAACGGTTTAAACCGTTCTTTTTTTTTTGTTTATTTGTTTTTTTTGATATAATGATTTTATTAAAACTAACAAAAAAATATGTATTCAAATTTATTAAGAAAAGATTATAATTTGAAAATAAAAATTTCTTGAAAAGAAATAATAGTAAAATATAAGCAAGCATATATTCAGGAATTACTTGAATTTTTAACAGAAAGCCAAAATGAGAACTTTGATTTGCTTGGATATATATTTGACTTTATTGAAAAAAACGCAAATATAACACTATTACAGGAAGAAAAAAACGAAATAATGCCAAAAGTAGTTGAAATATTTGAAAAACTAAAAAATACACTATTTAAATCGTTTTTTACGATAAAAAAAGGTGCGTCAGGTAGTAAGTGACCTTTTTCCTCTTTCCTTATGGTTATATGCGAGAAGTTTTCATGTGATCCTAAGTATTTATTAGAAAACTATACATGGGAGCAAATAACTGATGAAAATAGTTATATTGATTGAATTATTTGGAATGCTAACGAACAAACAAAAGAGTGAAGACAGAAAAATAAACAAAGAGTGAAATTCAAAGAAACTTTTACAAATTCTATTGAAGATGATTTAAAAATTGCTAGGCAAGCTGGTATGAAAAAATAATATTTATTAAAATAATAATATGGCTATTACTGAAAATATAGAAGTTGAAATTAGTATTGATAAAAAACAAGTTGATAGAGAATTTAATGACTTAAAAGATGATATTGAGGGATTTAAAAAAAGACTTGCTAGTGATGAAGCTAGTAAGTTATCCTTATCTGTTTCATTGAAAGAACAGGAGTTAAGAATTGCTAGGGAATTATTAAGAAAATCAATAAAAGAGTGAAATTCTGAAGCTGAGATTAAAATAAGAACTGATATAAGTAAATTAAGTCAAGAACTAACATGAGCTAAAAGAGAGCTTAGAAACTTTGCTAGAACTGGAGAAGCAGATGTAAGTGTTTTGGGAAAGCTTTTTGAATCAGTAAATACTGAGATTTCAAAAAGTAGACAAGAACTTGTTAAACTTGGTAAAAGTACAGCTGTTTTAGATAGCTTAGAAAAAGAAATAAACGACCTAAATAAAGAGTTTTCTAAGGGTACTTTAAGCGTTCAGGCATACCAAACAAAACTAAATACATTACAAAGTCAGCTCCCTCAAGCAGGTGGTGCTTTAGATCAAGTTAAATGATCAGTTAAAGCTTTATGAGTTGCTTTTTTGGCAGGTTTTTGAATAAATACACTTATTACTTTTGCGAAAGACGCTGTTAATGCTTTTGCTGATTTCGAGGCAGGGCTATCAAGAATAAATACGGTTGCTGGGGTTTCTGAAATAGAGCTTACTGGTTTATGAGATGAAATAAGGGTTATATCGCAAGAGTTTGGGATTGCTAAAGATGAATTACTTGAAACGGCTTTTAATATTTCATCAGCTGGGGTTGAGTTTGAAAATGTAAGTAAGATTTTAAGGCTTTCAAGTGTTGTAGCACTTGGGGCTTTTACTGATACAACAACTGCTTTTAACGGTATTATAGCTGTAATTAAAAAGTTTGGTTTTGATTTAAACGAGGCTTGAAGTGTTGCTGAAAAGTTTTTTATCGCAAATAAACTTTGACAAACTACCATTGAAGACCTTGCTAACGCAATGCAAAATTTAACTTCTTCAGTTAAGCCAGCAGGTGTAAAAATAAACGAAGTATTTGCAATACTTTCTACTTTGACGGGTGTTACTTGAAACGCAAACCAAGTAATAACTCAGTTAAACGGTGCTATTAATGCACTAGCTTCTCCAACTACTGAGGCAAGTGCAAAATTTAAAGAATTGGGGATTGAAGTTGGGCAAGGTGCTATTGATCAAAAGGGGTTTGTTACTGTTGCGAAAGAAGTTTATGACGCTACTAATTGAAACTTAGAATTATTAAGAAAATTAGTACCTGAAGTTGAAGCACAAAAATTAGTTGTTGCTTTAGCAACAATACAAAATGATAAATACAAGCTTTCTTTGGATGAGGTAACTAATTCACAAGATAACTTAAAAGAATCTGTCAATCAAGTTACAAATGATACTAAATTTAAATTAGAGGTTTCCAGTAGAAAATACGAAGATTTTAAGGTGAGAGCATGAGGTTCTTTAGTAAGTATATTTGGTTTTTTATATGATTTGGGTAGTATATTAATGAGTACACTTAAAGTTATAACTGGTTTTGTTGCTTTGGGGGTGCTTTCAATTAGGTTTTTTGGTAAAAGTTTTTCTGATGTTTTCACTGATATTAAAGATAATTTTTCAAAGTTTGTTGAACTGTTCAGAGGATTTAGTTTTGAAAAATTATTAAAATGACAACTTACTTTACCAAAAATAGAGTTTAAAAACTTAAAACAAAGTGAAGCTGATTTTAAATTGTTTGGTGGTATACTTTTAAAAGGTATTGAAGAAGAATTTAAAAATATTACTGATACTATTTCAGGAAATTCAAAACAAAGTAAACTTGCTGTTGATGAATACTTAGAAGATATAAAATGAACTAGTCAAAGTTTTGGTAGTGCTGTTTGAGCTAATAATGAAGACGTTAAAAAAAATGAAGATAATATTAATAAAATGGGAGCAAAGGCAAAAGAAGCTGTAAAAGAAGCTGAAAAACTTGCTAAAGAAGCTGAAAAAGCAGAGCAAGAAAGGCTTAAAACTCGTGAGAAATTCTTAAAAGAAAAAACGGATAATGAAATAAAACTTGCTGAATCAGCACAAAAAGAAATTGATTCAGCTGTAAAAGAAAGTGAGGGAAAAATAAAAGACTATCAAAAAGAAATTGAGAATACATGAAACTCTTTTGATAAATTAAAGGAAAAAGCTATTTCTGATATTGTTGATATTGATAATGAGCTTTGAAAACTTGACAGAGATAGAACACAAAGTATAGCTGATAGGGCTATTGAAATAGAAAAAGAAATAAAAGAAATAAAAGAGAAATGAACATTTGAGTGAGATGAATATTTAAGAATGCTAAAATTAGAGGAAGAACTTAAATTTGCTAAAGCGAATACTTCAGCTGAAGCAATAATAGAATCTAAAAGAGTAAGTGAGTTGAATCCAACGCAACTAATAATTGAAGAAATTGAAGCTGAAAAATTAAAATTAGAAGCAAAAAAATTATCCATTGAAACAGAAATTGCACTTGCTGAGGAACAAAAAAATAAAGAAATTGAAATACTTGAAGCAAAAATTACAGCTGAACAGGCCCTCATTATAGAGCTTTGAAATATTAGAGTTAAAACTGAAGAATTTGTTACTAAAAGACTTACTGAAGAAACAAATAAGCAAATTGCTATTACTGATAAGTTAATTGAAAGAGTTAAAAAGCTTATAGCACTTAAAAGGCAGGCATGACTTAGTGTTTGAGATTCTAGTACTCCAAGTATACCAAGTACAAGCTGAACGAATACAAATACAAATTCTAGCAATATAGCAGTTAATTTGGGTGGCGTTATTGTAAATGATGGATCTGATGTTGATTTAATTGTAAAAAAAGTTACTGATGCTGTCATTGAAGCCAGTCAAAACGCAAATAAATGAATAACTTAGTTTTTTAAAAAATATATTATGAGTGTAAATAATTTTACTGTAAATGATCAAGCTGTAAATACCGAAAGCCTACCTATATCAGAGATACTTGATACTATTAGTTTTAATAATTTTGGATTGCAAAATGCAAATGTTATTACAAGTGGGGAAAGCTTTGGGCTTAGAAATACAAGTAATAGAGATATTAGTATTTTTAATAATCCACAAGCAGATTGAGAAATATTAAATAGTGCATTTTTCAGAGGTAGAAATATTACAGTTGATGGCTATTTAATAGCTTGAAGCAAAACCTTACTTGATGACGCTATTGATAATTTTAAACTTAATTTATCTCCGAAAAATAAACTATTAAAATGGAAAGTAAACGGAAAAGTTAGACAAATTTTTGCTACTATGGAAAGTATAAAATTTGGTGAAAAAGATAATATTGCCATCCCTTATACTTTAACTTTTATAAGTCAAGATAGTTTTTGGAGTAATGAAATTGAGCAAAGTTCTAGTATTTGAAATATTGCCATTTCTCCAAGAACCGAGCAAGTTGATAACTTAGGACAGCCAGCTTTTCCGTTTATTGTACTTGGTTTTTTGACTGGATTAATTGGTGTTACTTCAGTTGAAATAACTTCAGATGGGGTTTGAATTATTATAAGTGAAATAATAAGTGATAATGATATTCTTGTTATTGATGGTAGACAAAAAACGGTAAAATTAAATGATGTTGAAGTAGATTTTGATTGAATATTTCCTCAGTTAGAAAATGGTGCTAATACTGTTGTTTTTACAATAAATGGTACTTTCAGCGTTGATGTCTTAATGGTATATAAATTAAACTTATTATAAAATGGATAAATTAAATAAAAGATTTCTAGTAAAAGTTTTTAATCTTGATTGAAGTTTTAAAAAAAATATACCTGAAAATATTGTTGCAAGTCCTATAAATTATAGTGAAAATATAAACGGCTGACAAGGAATGCTTAAAATACTTTTAAATATTTCTTTTAATGATACGGATATTGAAAAAAGTAACTTTGTAAAGGTTTTTATGTTTGATTCTAATTTTCCAAGCTGAAGATTAATTTATACTTGAATCATTGAAAGAATTAAAAGAATTTATTTACCAAGTGTAAATCAAGTAGAGCTTGTGTGTTTATGACTTTGAAGTTTACTTACTAGATTATTTTTTGAAAAAACAGCTAGTAAAGTATTTTCAGAAAATAAAGATCCATGAGATATTGTAAAAGATGTTATTACTTATTTTAATAGTGTTTATACTTGATCTTGGTTAAATGATACAGGGGTTACTTTACTTGGTAGTAATACAAGTATTAATTTTGATTTTACTTCTTGTTTTGAAGCTATAGAAAACCTTGCTGAAAGTGCTGGTTTTTATTTCTTAATAAAAGAAGATTGAACTGTAATATTTCAGTTAAAACAAGCAACGGTTACTCACCGTTTCACTGCATGAAAAGATTTACAAGAATTGGTTATTGAAGAAGATACACAAGATTTACAAAATACTATTTTTCTTGATTATACGGGATGACAAAGTATAATTTCAGACTGAACGAGTGCCAGTACTTGGGGAAAAAGAGAAATAAACGAAAGTAGAACTGACATAAACTTATTGGCAACAGCTGATATAACTGCTGGGAATATTTTAGCTGATAAAAAAGATCCTAAACAAAAAGTAGTTTTAAAAATAAATAAAACTTTTTATAAATCAAAATTATTAAATAGTCTTATTCTAAATTTAAACACTTATACAGAAAATCTTAATTTTTATTTATCACAATCAATTGAAAATATTAAGCCGTGAGATAATATAAGAGTAAATAATATTGACTATATAATAAATAACAAACAAATACAAAAAATAAATTACACGCCTGAAGCTGTGACAATTCAGTTAGAAGAATTTACAAGTCTAGGAAAAATACTAAATAAATAATTTCTCTTTTTAGATAAAATGATTATATTAAAACTAAAGAATATTATATTTTAATTATAAAAATATGTGATTAAAAAGTGCAAATAATGCAAAAGCGTTAATATTAGGTACATTGCTTGCGTCAGGCGGGTTTGTTACGGTAAAAGATAGTAAAGGTTGACTTTTTCCAGTAGTGTATCCTTATAGGTGTACGCTTACTAAATTTGTAAATTGAATTGTTACTCAAAGAGAAATTGTTGAAGTTACTAGTAGAACTGGTGACATTTTTACTATTTCTAGGGGTGTTGAAGCCGTACCAGCTAACGACACAACATCAATAACTCAAACAACAACAGCTTTTACGTTTAGTGATAACGATAGTTTTCAATTGACAAGACCAGCCAGCAAAGATACTGAAGTTGATACTGAACTTGCAAGACTTGAAACTGATAAACTAAATAAATCTTGATGAATACTAATTTGACTTATTCAATGAGCTAAATCTGCTAATATTGCTTCTGCAACAACTACTAATCTTGCAACAGCAACAGGTAACTTCGCACATATTACATGAACAACTACTATAACAGGTTTTGGTACAGTTACAGCTTGAACACAAATTACTCTTATATTTGACTGAATACTTACACTTACTCGTAATGCAGTAAGTTTAATACTTCCTACTGGTGCGAATATTACTACAAAAGCTGGAGATAGTGCTATTTTTGAAAGTGAGTGAAGTGGGAATTGGAAGTGTGTGAGTTATTTGAGAGCTGATTGAATAGCTTTAAATGCCAGTATTAATATAAATGCATTAACTGAAAAAACAAGTCTTGTAGATAATGATGAATTTTTGATTTATGATAGTGTTTGAGAAGTAAATAAGAAAATAACTAAAAGGGAATTATATATAATTGATTGGTTTTGAAATTGAATTGATTGAAATGTTACAATATCATCTTGAACTACTACAATTATTGAAGATATGTATTATAATAATCTTACAATAACTTCTCCTTGAATACTTAATACGAATGGCTATAGGATTTATGTTAAATGAATATTATCTTGAACTGGTACAATAATTAATAATGGTTGAGCTTGATGAAATGCAAGTGCAGAAGTTGCTTGAGCTTGATGAATACTTACAGTATGAACATTGAGTGAATTTAATGCATCTTGAAATTGATGAACTTGAACTACAGATGTTACATCTCCTTGAGGTTGATACTGAACTTGATGAAATGCAAGTTTTAGTAATTTAAACTGAGTGGCTTGATGAAATGGTTGAAGTTGAAATCATTGAATTGTTTGATGAAGTTGATGAGGTTGATGAACTTCTGTAAGATGAAAATTATATAATTCATTCTTAGGTTGAATACTTGATGTTATTAAATATAAATGTTCTTGATGAGCTTGATGAGGTTGAGCTTGAAGTAGAGGTGTAAACTGAACTGCTGCTTGATGAGGTGGTTGATGAGGTTGAGCTCATTGAGGTTTAGTATTTCTTTGTGCATTTACAATAAATTTTACTTGAAATATTAATGCTATTGGTTGAAATTGATGAAATTGATGAGTTTGAGGTTGATGAATTTGAGGTTGATGATGATGAGGTTGAGGTTGAAATTGATGAATAATATTTATTCAATGAAGAACAATATCAGCAATTTGAACAACTAATACTTCTGCTTGAACTGCTTGAACTTTTTGAACTTGATATAATAATTGAACTGCTTGAACTGCTTGAAATGCTTGAGCAACTATACAAATAACTATATAAAATTATACTCAAAAATAGGAGTTTACATTAAGACAATAAATCCAAAAATAATCAAAAACAAAATAGAATTTTATTCAATTAATTAAACAATAATATGGCAACAATTAATCTATTACAACCAGTAAGTCCACTATATCCAATCAATACCGATATTATTGAAGCTAATTTTGATGAGTTAAACATGAAAAAAATCGAAGAAGCACCAATTAATTGAAGTAATTATGTAAGAAAGGATTGAGCTTGGAATATATTATCTGCTTGAAGTTGAGATGTATTATGACCAGCTTCTTCAACAGATTGAGTACCAGCATTATTTGATTGAGTTACTGGTAAACTATTAAAAAACAGTACAGTTACAGGAACTGGTGCTATAGTAAGATCTACTTCTCCTGCTCTTGTAGCACCAACAGGAATAGTAAAATGAGATGTTTGATTATGAAATGTAGATAATACAACAGATTTATTAAAACCTATATCTACAGCAACGCAAGACTCTTTAAATCTAAAAGCTAATCTAGCTTCTCCTACATTTACAGGAACAGTTGGATGAATAACTAAAGCAATGGTTTGACTTACTAATGTAGATGATACAAGTGATGTAAATAAGCCAGTATCAACTGCACAACAAACAGCTCTTAATCTGAAAGCAAACTTAATATCTCCAACACTTGTAACTCCAACATTATGAGTAGCTTCTGCAACATCAATAACAACATCTGGAAATATAGAACTATGACACGCAAGTGATACAACTCTCTCAAGAGTAAGTGCAGGAAAGATAGCAGTGGAGGGGGTGAATGTAGGAAACGAAGGCATCTTACAGAACTCTCAGAGTGCTGCGTACACTCTCGTACTAGCAGATGCTTGAAAACATATATATCATCCATCAGCAGATACAACAGCTCGTACATGGACAATCCCAGCCAATGCCTCGGTAGCCTATCCAATAGGTACAGCGGTTACGTTCATTAACGATACTTCGGGAGGAGTGATAACTATAGCAATTACAACGGATGTAATGGTTCTTGCAGGAGCAGGAACAACAGGAAGTAGAACACTTGCCGCGAATGGTATATGTACAGCAGTAAAGATGACAGAGACTAGGTGGATGGTAAGTTGAAATTGATTAACTTAATATAAATATGATAATACAATGACTTATAATGGGGTTTATAGCTTCAGCTGGTGCGGTACTAAGAAAAGCTCTCTTTGGTTATTGACTTACGAGTTCTAATCAATCAATGACAAATCTCGTCTCCAACACAGGTGTAGTATCAACAGACACAACAGGCGTAGGAACAGCTAGACAATATCCAGCTGCTGCTTGATACTCAACAGACAAGGCTCTCTTTGGTTATTGATATACGGGTTCTTTTGTCTCAATGACTAATCTCGTCTCAAATACTGGAGTAGTTTCTGCGGACACTACTTGAGTAGGAACAGCTAGATATGTATTAGCTGCTGCTTGATACGGGACTGATAAGGCTATATTCGGTTATTGATATACGGGTTCTTTTGTCTCAATGACTAATCTCGTCTCAAATACTGGAGTAGTTTCTGCGGACACTACTTGAGTAGGTACAGCTAGATATGCATTAGCAGCTGCTTGATACTGAACAGACAAGGCTCTCTTTGGTTATTGATATAATGGTAGTTTTCAATCAATAACCAACCTAGTTTCTAACACTGGAGTAGTTTCTGCGGACACTACTTGAGTAGGAACAGCTAGATATGTATTAGCTGCTACTTCATACGGGACTGATAAGGCTATATTCGGTTATTGATTTACGAGTTCTAATCAATCAATAACCAACCTAGTTTCTAACACTGGAGTAGTTTCTGCGGACACTACTTGAGTAGGTACAGCTAGATATGCATTAGCAGCATCTTCATACTGAACAGACAAAGCTCTCTTTGGTTATTGATATACGGGTTCTAATAGACAATCAATAACCAACCTAGTTTCTAACACTGGAGTAGTTTCTGCGGACACTACTTGAGTAGGTACAGCTAGATATGCATTAGCTGCTGCTTCATACGGATAATCTTAATTTCTTAACAAAACATATATGGCGTTCAAGACAAACTCTGAATTTAATTATAGAACTCAAATTATGGGAGAAACTATCTGGGCTAAAATCCAGTATCTTCTTGGATTTTTGGAGGCGAAGAAGAGAGGGGTGGCACTCGAAGCAGTTCATGCAAAGAAACAAGAAGCCAAGGTTGCAAAGCTCGCATATTTACAAGAACACTGACCACTCCATGAGGCTCTTGAAATGGAAGCAGAGATGATGGAAATTGAGTCTACTAGGCTCGATACAGAACACGCATACAGGCTTAACATAGAGGAGTTAGCTATGCTTAACCGTCTTCTTACAGAAGCCTACGCTCTAGCAGAGCCAACGAGAATAGCTTGATACTCAGATGATGATATGTTCGAAGCGAATGCTTGCCTTGAATTTACAACCGTTCTTGCAAGAGAGATACAATCAGATATTCTCTCAATGGGACGACCGTCCTCAGCCCATATTAAGAACGCTATGAGCAATCCTACTACATGGAAAGCACTAATGACCGCCTGACTTATCCCCGAATGAGCTAAGATAATCGGAACCAAAGACTTCCAGATAGTTCTACCAGAAGTTCAAACACATTATTTAATAACTAATTAACACATATGATAATCACAGTAACCGCAAATCTTACAGAAGAACAAGCTCTCATCCTTGCAAAAGAGAAGGGATGGAGTGATACCATATCTTCACACGATATGACGACCGAACCTATATCGATAGTTACTGTACCAAACACACAAACAGTAGGCGAATTTCTTTCTAATGTCTATCAGGCAATGGTGAAGAACGATGCGGAACGTATATACATTAGTGTATTTAACCAGAATCGAGACTTGGAGAACGAAGCAGCTCGTCAGATGATACGAGACCAAGTGGCAACTTCTATTTCTTCAGTTGTAGAATAATGGAATGTGAGGAAAAAATTGCTTTATTTTAATTTTAAAAAAATATGGAAACGATAGATTATATTATAAAGAAAGCTTGATATGAAAGTAAGTTTTTACTTGAACAGAGAGCTTTATGAATAACTAATGGAATGTGAGCAAAGAGATGAATTAATATCTCTAAGTTATTAAGAAGCTTCCCTTGATTTAATAAAAAGAAACAAGCTAAACTGATTGATGACTTAGATTTACTAAGTGATCTCCATGATATAGATTTTGGAAAACCATGAAATTATAAAGCTTTTTATAAAGCTAACTTGATTTATATTGAAAGAGTGTTACAATTACTTCATTGGACACCAGTTATAGTTAGACTATTAATATTTATTTTATTTTATACGGTTCTAAATACCATGTGAATGTTACATTTTAATTGGAAATCAAATGAGTAACGAAGAAATCTTAGAGCTTAAACTAGAAATGCAACAAGATCAAAAAGAGTTTAGGCACGAGATTAGAAATACTATAATGAGTATCCAACTATCCTTAGAGGTAAATACTTCGGAGCAGAAATTACTGACTAATAAATTTACAAATATGGAAAACCAACTGATAGAAATAAAAAATGATATGAAAGAGGGATTTAATGACATAAAGATTATGTTCAAAGAACTACCTAGCCATTTTGCTACCAAAGAAGAACATAAAATAAATCAATTAGAAATAACTTATATTAAAGAAAGACAATGAAAAACAGATAAAATATTCGCCTTTGTTACTGCAATCATTGGTACTACTATTATTGGTTGAATATTAACTTTAATTTTAAAATAAATATATTAGTAATTATAAAATATGAAATGAAGTAAAGACCAGTTTTGAGAATTAAGTCTTGATTGATTACAGGAAGACTTTAATAATGACGAGAGATTAGCAGTAAGTTATCTTAATGAAAAATTCTGATATGAAGTAACAGAAGATATTAAGGAGCGTGTTAGAATTCAATTAATTACTGATTGAGTTGATATAATTGATAATTAATATATAATGATATTATGACAAATATATGAGTTGCAGAATAAATATCTATTAGAAAAGTTAGAACTTCTGAAACAATGAAGAGAAGCTGAAATACTGGCTATTGAAGAAAACTATAAATTAAAAATAGAGTTTCTTTTGAATTGATTAAATTATTGTATTTTTAAACAATAAAATTTATGAAAAATATTAATTGGTCTACTGAAGATTAATAATAGTTATATTTAATAATATATAAATATGTTAAAAATAAGAGAACTATATAATCTAAGTCTTTGAAAAATATATAATCAAAGCTTAGAAAAATTTACTAGAAACTGATGTACTGTTTATACATTATTCTGAATAGTGAAGTTACAATGGGGAATAATAGTTAGTAATAAACTAATTAAAGCTACTTTAATAGTAGCTGAAAAAGATAAGGTATGGCATCAAAGTTGGGGAGCTTACTTTGCTATTATCTATAACTGGTTCGTAGCTAAAATATTAGAGATAACAAAAAGAAAAATAAAAATTACAGTGAAAGCTGTTAATATTAATTCAAAAGTATTTGAAAATCTATTAGAGAGTTGATATGCTTTCTGATTATGACTTAAAAACTGAAATGCTAATTATATTAACGCAGTAATAGATTGATTTATTACTAAGCAAGAAATAGATATGATAGCTGATGTTGGTGGTTGATTTCAGCATAATCACACTTATTATAAATGAAAATTATACGATAGTATCTGAACTTTGAAAAATCAAAATCCTACTCTTACATTAGAAAATCTAAGGTATGCAGTTTCTAAATGAGTATATTATCCAACAGCTAGAACTTTAACAATGGAAGATAAATTATTAGAGAAATATCTTAAATCATATAAAGATTGAGAAGTAATTCATAACATACAAGATTTGCCGTTAGCAGATAAACTTGCTATTAAGAGAGCAAGTCAATTGGGAATATTTAAAAAATAGTTATGTGTATAATAAGTATAACTATTGTCCAGCTGATTTTTTTGTAAATATAAATAAAAATAATATACTAAAGTTGCAAGATTAAAAACTTGTAGCTTTATTTTTTTAGTTTAATATCATGGATATAAAAGAGTTATTATTTAAAAAAGAGTTTATTCTATATGAGAAATTTTTATATAGAAAAGAACTAAAAGAAAAGAGAAAAATTATTGAAGCTTCTCTAAGAGATATAATGAATCAATTAGATAATGTTTCAGATGTTAATATCTGAAAAGAATTATGATTACACAAACAAGCTATAGGTTTAATAAAAAGGAATTTGTATATAAAATGCAAAAGACTTTGAATTAAATTTAATATTTAATAAAAGAAAATGAACCAAGTAATACATGGAGATTGTCTGGAAGAGATGAAGAATATAGCAGACAAGAGTATTGATATGATACTTTGT
>Ga0105050_10005923_pt1 | contig 15446 bp, 19 predicted proteins | sample FRY01_FD_78088 | JGI IMG/M metagenome (GOLD analysis project Ga0105050, IMG submission 78088) | Freshwater microbial communities from Lake Fryxell liftoff mats and glacier meltwater in Antarctica - FRY-01 | ecosystem: Environmental > Aquatic > Freshwater > Ice > Glacier meltwater ... | reverse complement strand
TCCGCTTTGCGGGACCGCTCTAAAACAAAAAGGACCGGAAGCATTTCGCGTCAGGTCCTTCAGACTGTTCAAGTTGCCTTCGTTTTCAGGTCATGAAAACTAATAACCCGGCCAGGACTCGAAGAGGTTGCGTCAGACACTGGGGAAACGGCACATTCTGAAAACGGTGGCCATTCAGGTGGCCAGTTTGGAAAAGATCCTGAAACGGTGGCCCGTTTGAAGGTGCGGGCGATAGCTGACCTGAATCAGGCCCTTGCCAGTTTGAAGGCGTGGCAGCAAATCGCGACAGCGGACGTAATAAAGGCGACGGCCGACGTCTTAGCAGATTTGCGGAACCACCTAGAGGAACTCTAACAGTCAGGATTCTCAGGCGAGACGCTTAAGAGTTGCGTTGAAAGTAGTGACTTGATCAGGTGTTCCATTTCTTTCACATCCACTTCAGGACGGCGCTCGTCCCAAGCCGCATCGGCGGCATCAATGGCACCGTAATACGGATTCTTGTCTCGCAAGATGAGGTCAGGAATAGTAGGAAAGCCAGGCAACTCCATCTTGTATCCGATGGAGAGGGCCAAGTAAGACAGCGCCCTTGATGTTCGACCGTTGCCATCGCCAAATGGATGAATCCAATTCAATCGCCACATGAGGTAGGCAGACACATGGATCGGATCGTCCGTATGGTCATTTGCGTAGTCACACATTCTGCCGACAAGCACAGGGACTTGGTCAAAATGCGGTGGCAGATGTTTCGAGTTCTTAATTTCGACGCGGTGACGCCGGAATTCACCGGCAGACGACCAAAGACCATCAATGGCAAACCATTGAAGGCGTTTGATGGTATCGGGACTCAACTTGAAGTCCCATTTCTCTTCCCGAATAATACGAAGAACCTCGTCAAACTGCCGCAGCCCATTCTGGGCTTCTTTATCGGCAATCTGGCGAGGATCAGTGATTAGTTGAATGTGGGAGGGGTGGTCTTCAACCGATGTGCTGCGCCGGTCCATCGACCTGTCCTCTGAGCAACTGAGAGGCGCGGCGGACGGTTTCACGAGTTATTTCATTGTTTTCAAACTTGGTATTGCCATACGCAAAACTCTCTCGCTGCTGATCACGCTGGGCGTCAGTCATTTTTGTGTGGCGAGCGGTCGCGATGAGTTCTTCCAAAGAAGCCATATTGATTCCATTTTTTGAAGGTGGTTGTGATAGAGGCTGAGTTGTTCGGCAAATGCCGTTTCATGTCAACCTGAGATTCTCGATTGGCACGTCCAGTAATGGTCTAAGACGACTCGGGGAGATACTCCAAACCACGCCAGTTAAGCGGCCAACCGAGCACAGTCTACATCGACATTTCGCATTTGCACGTCAGTCGGAGATTTGTCGAACAATTGTCGAACAGCGTTACAACAATTCAATGCCAGACTGCCCACTCTGCGAGTGTGAACGCCCATATATATGGAATGATCGGCACGAACGGCTGAACCGTCCTTCAAATCACAGACCGCCACTGCCTACCGAAAACAAATCATAAAGCGGGTGGCCGGTCGTTTTGAGTTCACCGGAACCTCCCGTAAGCTGTCCGTCTGAATTCCCACATACGGCCCTTTCGAAGTGAACCGGACACGATGACCCCAGAAGACTTCATCACGCGTTGGCAGCGAAGCGGCGGGGCGGAGATGGCGAACAGCCAGTCGTTTCTGAAAGAACTCTGTCTGTTGCTGGGGGTGCCCGAACCGAACCCCACGGAAGCCGACGAATCGACAAACACCTATGTTTTCGAAAAGGCCGTGAACCTGAACAACGGGGACGGGACATCGTCAACCGGGCGCGTGGACCTGTACCGGCAGAAGACTTTCGTTCTGGAATCCAAACAGGGAGCCGAACGGCGGGCGAATGAACTGGCGGAAGCCCTGGCCACTGTCACGAAGCAAAAGAAGCATCGGATACAGCATCTGACGAAGCCGGAAACGCAGGCGGCCCTGAAAGCTGTTTGACAGGATTGGCACCAAACGCCCACAATCCCAAGCAGGCTGGCCGGTCGTCGCCCTGAGGGATAACGTCGCGATCCATGAACCAACTTCAGATGTCGTCATTCATCCACGGGCGTCCACTTCAAGAAACCACTTTTCATGATCACCGGTGAAATCAAGAGTCAAGTGGACGGCATCTGGAATGCGTTCTGGACGGGCGGGATTTCGAATCCGCTGGAGGTGTTGAGCAGATCACGTATCTGCTGTTCCTGAAGCGGCTGGATGATCTGCAGACGCTGGAAGAGAACAAGGCGACTCGACTGAAGAAGCCGATGGAACGGCGAGTGTTTCCGGAAGGGAAAGATCCTAAGCACCCGTGCATAATTTTCTTCGTTTAACGGCAAGCCGAAGGCGTCGATTTTCTGTTAATTTGCCTACGCCTCCGGCTCGCCGTTAAACGAATTATGCCCAGGAACTTGAGCGTGGGTGCTTAGTGTCGCCTTTTGCTCCGCAAAAGTAGCGCAACTTTCGCAGAGCGAAAGGCGACACTGAAGGAACCGGGGATGTTGAAGTGAAGATTCGTGAAGTCCTGGCAATTGTCAACGAGATGTAGCGACAGGGCGTCGTGGAACGATACGCTGTTGGTGGAGCCGTGGGAGCGACGTTTTATCTGGAGCCCGTGGCGACTCTGGACGCGGATATCTTTGTCGCCTTCAAACGGGAACCTGGTCAGCTGCTGATCACACCTCGGGCAATTTTCGATTTCCTGCTACCGCTCGGAGCGACGCTGGAGGGAGAATACATCGTGTTTGCAGGCTGGCCGATCCAGTTTCTGCCTCCGACCGGCCCATTGGCCGAGGAAGCTCTTGTAGAGGCCCGCGAATTTGATGTGGATGGAGAAACCGCCCGCGTGTTGAGTGCCGAACACCTGGCGGCACTGGCGTTGGAAACAGGTCGTGCGAAGGATAAAGCACGGCTGGTACAGTTTGTGGAATCCGGTGCCCTGGACGCTGAGAAATTCTCGGCCATTTTGGCAAGGCACGGGCTCACGCAGAAATGGCAAACCTTTCAAAGGCAGATGCTGGAATGACCACAGCTGAAATGGAAAGAATTCTGAAGAGTAAGCAAGCGATGCGAAGCCGCCTTGCATCACTTCCGATTTGCGAAAAGCTGCGTCTCCTGGATGAACTGCGTGAACGAGCCGTCACGATTGCTGCCGGTCGAGAAGTAGCGCTGAAACAGGAAGCAACGTCGTGATTCAGACAACTATTGACTCACCACGTGGGCAAAGACCGGGAATCCGTCAGCGTATGAATGACGAACGAACCAGTGTCGCCTTTCGCTCTGCGAAAGCACGTACTTTCGCGGAGCGAAAGGCGACACTGGAGCCTCCCCAAATCCGACGATGCCCCACCACGGCTCAGAGTTTCTGCGTCCCCAAAGCCGACATTGTGGCTCAGGGTTACGACCTATCGATCAACCGTTACAAGGAAGTGGTTCACGAAGAAGTCGAACACCGTCCGCAGCAAGCGATCCTGGATGAGCTGGAGAGTATTGAGAAGGAGATCACCCAAGGCATGAAGCAACTGCGAGGGATGTTTGAAAGTGGAAAGTGAAAAGTTGAAGGGCGAAAGGATGCCAGAAAGAGATCTGAAAAAAAGGACTCAACAGTTTGCGTTGCGCGTGATTCGCATGTATCGAAAGCTCCCGAAAACGGAAGAGGCGAGGATCATTGGTAAGCAGGTATTGCGATCTGCAACCTCTGTCGGTGCCAATTACAGGTCATCGCAACGAGGAAAATCGAAGCGTGACTTTATTGCAAAGTTGGCAATTGCTGAAGAGGAAGCCGATGAAACCTGCTACTGGCTCGAACTGATAATCGAAGCTGAAATCATGTCGGCTACATTGCTCGACCCCCTGTTAGATGAAGCGAAACAAATCACAGCCATCTTGACCGCTTCGGGGAAGAAAGCGAAAGAAAATGAAAAGTAAAAAATCAACGAAAGTGGAAAGTGCAAAATCGAAAGTCGAAAGTGTTAGCTTGGGAAGTGTTGCTTCATTTGATCGAACCGCAGCGATTTTGAAAGAACGCAATGGATTGGCATATATCAGTCTCGAAGACATTGATTCAACGAATGGTTCGATACGAATTGTAGAGCGAGCCGATCCGAAAAGCACAAAGTTTGCCTTTTCACCGGAACATGTGCTTTACGGAAAACTTAGACCAAATCTGCGAAAGGTTGCAAGACCCGATTTTTCCGGAATTTGTAGCACCGACATCATTCCGATTCGCCCGTCCAAAAGGTTAGACCGCGATTATCTTTTCCATTTCCTGCGCATCCCCGCCGTAACAAGACTGGCAACCCAATTCGCGGTTGGCATCAATCTACCAAGACGTAGCCCGAAACAACTTTCCACTTTCGACCTCCCACTTCCCACTTTCAAAGCGCAGCGCCGGATTGCGGAGGTGCTGGACCGGGCGGATGCGTTGCGGGCCAAACGCCGCGCCGCCCTCGCCCAACTCGACGAACTCACACAATCCCTCGTCCTCCACATGTTCGGCGACCCTGTGACGAATCCGAAGAAGCTTCGCAAGGTGTCGTTGGGTGAGTTGATCAAGCTAAAGAGTGGCGAATTTTTGCCCGCGTCAGGAATGGCTGAGGCTGGTCCATATCCGGTCTTCGGTGGGAACGGCATGAATGGGTATCACGACCAATTCATGTTTGAAACACCGCAAGTGATCATCGGAAGGGTTGGTGTTTACTGCGGCTGTGTTCATGTCTCGCCACCCAGAAGTTGGGTAACGGATAATGCGTTGTACGTCAACGAAAGAGGACCGGATGTTGACGTCGAGTATCTGGCCCATTCATTAAGATTCGCTCGGCTGAATCAGTACGCCAGCCAGTCGGGGCAACCTCTCGTGTCCGGGACACGAATCTATCCTGTTCAGATCCTCGTACCTTCATTGCCACTTCAACGCGAGTTTGCCCAACGTATGCAGGCTGTTGAGCAACTGAAAATGGGTCACCTCGCATCTCTTTCAGAACTGGACACACTCTTCGCCTCCCTCCAACACCGTGCGTTTCGAGGCGAGTTGTGAGCGTGCAGCACCAACCTTTTCCCGTCATTCGTATCACAGACGACATGATTCTCCAGGACGAGCCGATGGGCGGAAAGGACAAATTCTGGTGTCAGTTCCCGACTGAAACTGCCGGTGGGGGACGATGGCTGTTCAAGCAGCCACGCCAGGAAGCAGAAAAAATGGAGCATCTCGCCGAGAAGATTGCTCAAGAGTTGGCCGACCTGATCCATGTTCCCTGTGCTCGTACTGAGCTTGCCGAATACGGCGATATTCGAGGCACGGTTTCGAAGGACGTTCAGGCAAGTGGCGAAGTTGTCGTTCACGGAAACGAGATTATCGCTGGTCGCGTGATGGGTTATGACGTGGATCGCAAACGCCGGACGTCGGATCACACGTTTGAGCGAATTCGCGAGGCGATCATGCAGGTTTGCAAGGGGACATGTGAAGAAGTCATGCGACAATTCACCGGCTATCTCGTGCTGGACGCATTGATCGGAAACACGGACCGACATCATGAAAACTGGGCCTTATTGCGTCGCGAATCTAAGGCCGGTGTGACTTATCGGCTTGCGGCTTCGTTTGACCATGCGTCCTCGCTGGGGCGTGAGATGAAGGATGAACGGCGGCGACGAATCCTTGACCAGTGTCAAATAGACGTCTACATCGCGAAAGGGCAAGGAGCAATATATTTGGCCGATCTGGGAGAGCAGACTCTCTGTCCGATGGATCTGGTACGTTATCTGACCGTTTCCAATCCAGAACTGTTTCGATCCTCCGGACTTACTTTAGACAGCGTGACTTCAGAGAACATGGATGGTATCCTTTCCAAAATTCCGACTGGATGGATTTCGGAGGCCCAACGGGCATTCGTGGCCAAACTGGTCCAGGTAACTCGCCAGATGTTAAGTGATGTGACCCCATGAAAACCTTGTTCGTGGCGTGGAAAGATCCGCAGAATGTGTCGGGGTGGTTCCCCGTGGGCCGACTTGATGCGGATGTGCTGACAGGCCGATATCGATTCCGCTACCTGCAGGGGGCTGTTGAGGCCGCAGAGCAGTGCGGTTTTGTGCCGTTCGATAGTTTTCCGACGATAGAACAGGAATACATCAGTGGGGAATTGTTTCCATTCTTCGCGAACAGGCTACAGAACGTAAACCGGCCAGGTTTTCGTGAGCATTTGCGCCGTCTGGACCTTGAACCCAATGGCAATGAATCTTTTGACCCCATCGAAGTGCTGGCGGTCAGCGAGGGCCGCCGGGCCACCGATAATCTTGAGATCTTTCCCAAAGTCGAACGATCCGACGGCGGAAATTTTGCGATCAAATTTTTCCTTCACGGCTGGCGACACATTCACCCGCACGGTGCGGCCCGCATCCTTTCTCTTCAGCCCGGCGAACAACTCGGTGTGGCGATCGAGGCCACGAACCCAGCAACCGGATTTGCGATTCAGATTCAGACTGTCGATCGTGTTGTCATCGGCTATGCGCCTCGATATTTGATTGAAGATCTGGGCCAAGTGATATTGCAGTGTGCAGGGAGCGTCAGTGCCTCTGTAAGTCGATTGAATCGACCGCCAGCTCCTCCGAGCCAGCGATTGCTGGTTTCATTCGAAGGGTGTTGGCCTGAGGGTTACCAACCGATGAGCGGAGAGGAATTTGTACCAATTGATAAAGTCGGAATTGTACCGGTACAACATGCCGTTCGTTAGTCCACATTTCGATCGATCCAAGTGATAGTGGATCGGTCGTTACCAAAAACGATGGGGGCGTTTTTGCGTAGAATCCGATAGCTCACCCATGGTGATATGTCCCGTCGGACGCTCAGGCTACGGATCCGAATTTGCCGATTTTCCAGCCGAACCTGACCAAATTTCACGAAAAATGGTCTACTCGTGATCCTGTTGTGTCAGCGTTGGAGACAACGGTATACTAGGAACATCGTTTTTGCGGTATTCGTGTTTTTGGGGTGCTCGAATGTTTGACGTGATTTCCAACCGAATGGACGCCTTTGAGCGTGAATCGGATTCATGGAAAGCCGACCACATCGAGGCGCTGGCGTGCATGGATTTCGAACTGTTCGTTCAGGGAGCGATTGCAGTTCGAGAAGGAATTGAATTGCTGCACGAACGAATTGACGTTGTTGCAAATGGCGACAATCTCAAAGCCGGATTGATGAGGCAGTTTCTGTGGAATCTGACTCAGCGTTGGCTGAACCGATGTGAAGACATCGACCGGGAAGCACGAGGCTTTGAAGTACGCAATTTTGACGTCAAAGGCATGGTCGAGTTCAGACGTCTCTGGTGTGATACGGTTCAAGCCGTGCAGCAGTCAAATGAGCCTGCTGTTCCGCATGTGCCTTTGAACGAATCGACGATTCGGATTCGCAAGCCAATGCATTTCTATTCGGTGACTGAAAGATGATTGAAACGACAACACAACGTATCTTTTCCCTTGGGAACATGTTTAACGCATGGCAGCGTGATCACTCCGATGCCAAGAATGAGTCGAAGCGAGACCGCACATTCCCGTTCTCGTTGCAACAGCTGGAAGCATTGTTTAAAGAAGCAGTGACGATCAAGGTCATGACCGAGAAGATGCAACGGCAGTGGATTGAATCTGTCACATCGGGAGCACTTGAGCCGAACCTCGCCGTTGACATCGAGTTCCATCAAGCATTCCAACTTTGGTACACCAAATTTTCACCGCTCCGACTCTTGATTGCCTATCTCGCTGAGGGTGGCTTCAAGCTGCGACATAGCGAAAAACTCCTCAATCATCTCAAGTTGAGTGAAGAGGTACTCGCCATCACGAAAGAGCCCGTGACCGCAGTTGCACCAATCCGTCCATCGCCGCCTGGCGGTCGATTCGTGGATGTCTCGCGGTATGACGACTGAGCCATCGCAACGGTCACATGGTCTGCATGTTGGGGCAGTGGTCTACTGTCGGGCTTTGTGTCCACCTGATGGCGATGCAGCCAAGGCCAAAGATCGGCGTGTGATTATTCTGCAACTGCCGACAGAACCCAATGGTGAATTCATTGGTATTGTGACCGCGACTTGTCGCCTGAAGGTGAATGAATCGCAGGAAGTTGAGATTCCGCATCGACCTGATGGGCATCCCCAAACCACGTTCAGTGCTCCTACCGTCGCGGTGCTTGGCTGGCGGCACACATTCACGTTTGCGGACATCATTCCCGGCTGGAGACGTGGGCGAGTTAGCAGCGATCTGGTCGCACATATCAACTCGAAGATCCAGGAATATGATTCATCCACTGGCTGCTGAATATCAATCCAACGTCGCCGGTGGAGATTAAAATTCGCGGCTGTTGCGCGTGACATTGTCACCACCGGCAGGGACACTTGCGTATCACAGGGGGCGGAACGGTCCGCTTTCCCAGTCTGACTCTGGCGATATGTGTCCGATGAGTTCTGCAAATGGGTAACTTTCAATTCCTGCTGCCTGAGTTTTCCGCCGTGTTTGAGTCCGCCAGTAAGGCGGAATCGCTGGCGATCACTGATCCGCGTACGGCGTGTTTCTACGCGCGGCGAACGCTGGAACTGGCGGTTTCATGGGCCTACAAGTTCGACAGCGGGTTGAAGCTGCCGTATCAGGACAACATCTCAGCCCTGATTCACGAACCCACGTTCAAGCAGATTACTGGCGATGCTGTGTTCAACAAGGCGAAGGTGATTGTCACGCTGGGCAACCGAGCGGTTCATCATCATCGACCGATCCCGCAGACTGATTCAACGGTTGCGGTCAAAGAATTGTTTCATGTTTGCTATTGGCTGGCCCATTCGTACTCTCGGCAGAACCGTCCGCCGTCCGGCCTGACGTTCGATCCGGCAACGTTGCCGACGACCACACCGGTACCGCGCCAGACGCTGGAACAACTGCAGAAGCTGTCAGCGGAACTGCGGAACAAAGATGAGAAACTTTCGCAGCTGCTGGCCGACAAAAACTCGCTGGATGAAGAACTCCAGCGGCTGCGTGCAGAAGTGGCAGCCGCTCGCAAGGCAGCAAGCGCTCAGCCGGATACGCATGATTATTCCGAAGCGGAGACTCGCGATTACTACATCGATTTGCTGCTGAAGGAGGCTCGGTGGGCTCTGGATCAGACGCGGGATCGCGAGTTTGAAGTGACAGGCATGCCGAACAATCAGGGGCTCGGTTACGTCGATTACGTTCTGTGGGGCGATGATGGGAAACCGCTGGCGGTGGTGGAAGCGAAGCGTACAAAACACGACTCTCGCATTGGTCAGCAGCAGGCGAAATTGTATGCCGATTGTCTGGAGAAAATGTTCGGCCAGCGGCCAGTGATTTTCTATTCGAATGGTTATGACCACTGGATCTGGGACGATGTGAACTATCCGCCACGACCGGTTCAGGGGTTCTACAAGAAGGCCGAACTGGAGCTGCTGATACAGCGACGGACGACTCGCCGCTCGTTAATGACAGCGAACGTCAATACAGAGATTGTGGAACGTGACTACCAGATCCGTGCGATTCGCCGCATCTGTGAAGCCTTCGAAACGGACAAAGATCGCAAGGCACTGGTCGTGATGGCCACGGGGGCCGGGAAGACTCGGACGGTGATTGCGCTCTGTGAATTGCTGATGAAGGCCAACTGGGCGAAGCGAATTCTGTTTCTCGCAGATCGAGTGGCTCTGGTGATTCAGGCGGGTAACAATTTCAAGAAGCATTTGCCGGATGCGGCGCCGGTCAATCTGGTGACGGAAAAGGATGCGGAAGGTCGAGTGTATGTCTCCACGTATCCGACGATCTTTCCGAGGACGAAAAAGATCAGTGGGACGCGCTGGAGTGGGAGGAAGACGGTCAACCGCCGGAACGTGTGGATGCGGCTGCAGTGAATCAATGGTTGTTCAACAAAGACACCATCGACAAGGTGCTGGAGCACCTGATGACGCACGGTCAGAAAGTGGCGGGCGGTGATCGCCTTGGCAAGACCATCATTTTCGCGAAGAACAATGATCATGCTCAGTTCATCGCTGCGCGTTTTGATCTGAACTATCCGCATTACAAAGGCCAGTTTGCCAAAGTCATCACCTTCAAGACCACGTACGCTCAGACTCTGATTGACGACTTTTCACAGAAGGACAAGATGCCACACATAGCGATTTCCGTGGACATGCTGGACACTGGAATCGATGTGCCTGAAATCGTGAACCTTGTGCTTTTCAAGCAGGTGTGGTCGAAAACCAAGTTTCTGCAAATGCTGGGGCGGGGGACACGCTTGTGTCCGGATCTGTTTGGTCCAGGGCAGGATAAGAAATATTTCTTTGTGTTCGACTTCTGCCAGAACCTCGAGTTCTTTCGGCAGAATCCTGAGGGTACGGAAGGCAGCACTGCGGAATCTCTTGGAAAACGCTTGTTCAAGCGACGACTGGAGCTGATGACTGTTCTGGACATGAAGTTCACCGCATCGGATTACGGGGAAGTTGTTGAAGAAGCGGCTGAGTCGTACGCGGAGCCCAGATCAGAAACGGAACTTCGCAAATTTCTGGCGGAGTTGCTGCGGACCGAAGTGGCGGCGATGAACCTGAACAACTTCGTCGTGCGGCCCAATCGTCGATGGGTGGAGAAGTTTTCGCAGGCGAACGCCTGGAAATCTTTGCCGGTGGAAACGGTGGTGGAACTGGCTGAGAAAGTGGCTGGCTTGCCGACCGAGTTGGAGTCCGACGGGGAAGAGGCGAAGCGGTTCGACTTATTGATTCTGAATCTGCAGCTGGCAGTTCTGAAGTCCGAGCCGGCGTTTGAGCGACTTCGTGACCAGTTGAGGGCGATCGCCGGGCTTCTCGAGTTGAAGTCTGCAATCCCTGCCGTTCAGGAGAAGATGCCGCTAATTCAGGCTTTGCAGTCAGACGACTGGTGGCAGGACGTGACAACTCCAATGCTGGACGCCGTACGACGCCGTCTGAGGCTTTTGGTGCGTTTGATTGATAGAAACAGCGGGTCATCCTCTTCACGGATTTTAAGGACGATCTGGGGGCTTCGACGGAGGTTACGCTGCCTGAGTTCACGACGGCTAATGAATGGGAAAAGTTCCGGGCCAAGGTCCGCGCGTTCTTGCTGTCGCATCAGGACGTGGTGGCCGTGCAAAAGCTGCGCAAGAACGAACCGCTGACAGCCGGCGATCTGACAGGACTGGAAAACATCCTGACAGAAAATGGTACTGCAAAGCCTGAGGACCTGCAGAAGGCCAAGGTGGAATCTGAGAACCTTGGCTTGTTTCTTCGTTCGTTGGTGGGACTGGACCGCGATGCTGCGAAGGCCGCTTTTTCACAGTTTCTGACGAGCAATACGCTGTCAGCGAATCAGATCGAGTTTCTGAATATGATCATCGATCATTTGGCACAGCACGGTCTGAATGGATGCGGACGCGTTTTATGAATCGCCGTTCACGGATCTGGCGTCGTCCGGGCCGGAGAGCCTGTTTCGGCCGGACCAGGTGGATGCCCTGATTGCGATCCTGGCAAAAGTGCGGTCGACGGCGATGTGATCGTTGCGGACGTAGGAGAGGAGTGAGGCGGTTGCTCGCAAGCATTACCTGCAGACCGCCTCACCGACACACACTTTGAGTAAGCAGTGGCAAAAAGTGGTCCACTTAGTGGCACAGTGCGACAGCGTATCAGAGCGTTTGGTAACGTTCGCAAATATCTGGGCACAAAAATAACCCGGCCAGGACTCGAACGACTGCCTTATATCCGGGCTTAAAGTGCCTCTCATGAAATTGGTGGCACACTATGTGGCACAGTTGGAGCTGGTTCTGATTCGGTGGCACAAACTTCCTGCCAGAGTATCTGATTGTTTGCTCGTATCACGCACATTGGCAGTCCGAGTTGCGTTGGGTACAGGAGAACATTCAACGGCATTACGGTAGTTCGCATCCACAGTGGCTCACCAGTGCTTTTCGTGGTCTCGCATCTGCCCTGAACCTTTAGAGAGGGTGGCAAACGGCCCATTCGTACCATACCGAATCGACCCGCAATTGCGTATAATACCGCTACGCAAAGCTCTGACGGCGATTCAGGCGAATCCGAGAGCATTGCAACGCTATTAACCTGCAAGGGATTGTTATGTCGGTCGCAACATTTGAGGCGGAACTTTTGACCCGGCAGGAGACTGTAAAGCTCCTCCGATGTTCGCTTAAGCATCTGGATAACATGATCAGCGGTGGCCTGATGCCTCGGCCAATTCGATTGGGAAAGGCTCCTCGGTTTCGCAGGTCTGAACTGTTGGAATGGATCAAGGCCGGGTGTCCTGCTGTTTCGGCACCATCGGCAGGCTAGAGGATTAGGTAAACGTTGAGATCGTCCTTTTTCGAACGGCCGGGATCTGTTTCTTGGCACCCCTCTCCAACTGACTAGCAAGATGCTCTGTCATCCTTTTTTCTGAATGGATTCTTTTCATGACAAATTCACCGTGTTCGGTTAATCTCAAATTGATCTCGGAAGACGCCGAGCTTCAGATGCGGGCTGCGACATCGCCGGAGGTTGTTGCGGAGTACCGCAGACTTCTCAATGAGGCGATGGAAGCATGCGATTCAAGGTTTCAACCAGAGTGGCCGTTCTCGGCTCCCGTGACGCTCTACAACGTTCATTCGGATGATGGCCTGTATTTGATTGCAGACGGCTTCCACCGTGTTCAGGCGGCTCGTGATGCTGGCTGGGAGTGGGTGACAGCCAGCGTTATTGTTGGCACGATTGAGGATGCCAGACTCTCGGCAATCAAATCAAATGCCGGGCATGGTCTGCCACGATCACAAGCGGATCGGCGGAAAGCGGTCCGGGCAGCGTTAATCCATCCGTCATTGAAAGATGCTGGAAATCGCGACATTGCCCGGGTATGCGGTGTCTCACATGGGCTCGTTGCGGCAGTCCGTCTGGAACCGGCGGAACAGTCTGAAGTGGTAAAATTACCAGGCAGCGATCCTGCGGCCCGACAGCAGGCAGGGGTTCGGGTAAATTTTCCCCAAGGTCGGACAGCGGACATTGGTGGAAAGCAAGTTGGCCTTTCTCGCAGAACCGCAGAGCGACTTGCTGAAGTGCTCGACGTGATTGATTCTGCCGAGGCGTCCGGCGACACAGCAACAGCCACAAGGCTTCTCGACGACTTGGAGAACCACTCTGCGGCGGCGGCACACCGGGCGGCTGTAGCGGCGAAACTGCAGACCATTTCTCAGGCGAATCCATCTAAGCCGGTCAATGAAGAACCGGAGTCATGCGAATGGACGAAAGACGACGCAAGGAAATTCAATTCGTCGTTTACGTCAATCATGCGGGCAGTTGATCGAGGGCGAAACCTCGGCCAGTTGACTGTCATCGACCACAGGGATTTCATGAATGCGATTCAGGATTTCGGCGATAAGTGGCAGGACCTGTTCCCTAAGCTGGAGTGGATCTAATGACTGAGATGGCAGGCTTCTGGCCGCATGCGTTGTGCCAGGCCTGACTCCGCGGCACATTCAATCGGTTGGCCTGAGCTTGGGGCTTCATCCAGGCTACGCCAACAAACTGGCGGAACAGGTGGCAGAGAGATCTGTTCGTGAATCGCCGAGATAAAAATGGCTGAAGCCAACGCCGGACGCTGAAAACGTCTGACGTTGGCTTCTTTTGAATCATCTGCTTTGAGCTCGGGTAGCAACCGTCTCAAGGCCTCACAAACCAGAGTGCTTGAATGATAGCAACTTTGCCCGATCGTGAAACGTCAAATTGCATTTTTGCCGACACAAAAACAGAACGCCAGTCTGGTGAAGATCGCAGTAAGCTTGCCGACATCGGAGCCGATCATTGGAATGAAATCTGTGATTCATTCCCTGTTAACGGCGTCCATTGGCGGACGAAACTTCGCCACGAAGACTGCCGTCTGATTGTCGCACACTTTGTCCGCAGTGCACTTCGCGACGAGAATCGGGAGTTCTGGTTCAATCAGAAAGTGCTCTCCGGCATGCATGGTTCAGACAAGAGAGAGGCACTCGTGAGCTACTTCGATCAGTCGAAGTTTTGCACTACCGTTAAGAAGCACTCGAAGGGCAATCACTGCAAAGTCAGAAGGCTCACAGGCGTACAGTTCCGCAAGAGTCTTGCTAGGCAACATAATATATGGATGGCTTCAGAGGGGGATGGCGTGCCATGCGATATCCCATGCAATAGAAGACTTGCTACGTGCTCAAAGCTGCCTTTCAACGATACCGTCTGGCAATTCGAGGGCGATGTTGTGTCTGTTCATGACCGTGGGAACTGGTTTCAACAGTATGGCAAACGTTATCGCGATACATGTAGAGAGCTCTATCCGGAGCAGTGGCGATTTCTGCCGCACATTGAGTGGTCCACAGCAAAATGCGAAACTACGACTGCAGACTATGACCAGTGCCTGAACTTGGCCGACAAGAGTATCGCTTGGGGAACTCGCTTTTCAGACTGGCAGGGAAGGCGGACTGATCGCATTCAGGAGCAGAGCGAGTCATTCGATCGTTATGAACTCGCAAGACACTACATGCTGACTTGGGGTGATTGGTGCGTAGATCGACTGCGATATGTCAATCGCGTCGATGGGCGGCTTTACTATCCGTTGGTGAATCAGCCTCGGGGACTTCGAAAGGCGAACATGAGGCTGCAGTTCAACGGCAGAATGGAGCGAACCTGTGAAGTTGACATGTCATCAACTTACTACGTTATTCTGGCGAGCGAACTGCGTCCGTCGGAATGCAAAGAAAGATTGGTTCAGGATTTCTTCGAAGGCATATTCTATGAGCAGTTGAATGAGGAAGCTGGCGGCGAGTACAGCAAAGACGACCGCGACTTGCTCAAGATCGCGGTTCAGATTGACTGCCTGTTTGGAAAAGAGCGGTTCGGCCATACCAAGCTATTCAAAGCGATGGGGAGCCTGTATCCGGACCTTGCTGCATTCATTCGGGATAAGCGAAATCGTCATGACGGGACGTGGCTGAGTAAGAAGCTCACAAATGCCGAGGGCAAGCTGTTCATTGATATCATGCTTCCTGCCGTCGTCAGCCTTGGAATTCCGTGCATGACGATTCACGATGCGTTGATTGTGCCGGAATCCGTGGCAATGCAAGTTCAATCCCTGTGCCTGCACTTGGCCACAGAGAGACTTGGCTTTACACCGCGAATGAAGATCTCATCGCAATGTGAATCAACGTCGGAAAGTCTGGTACAATTGTCTTAAGTAGAAAGGGTTCCCGATGACACGCCGAGAACCCTTTGACGATTGAGCGGGAAATGAATGGCCTCACTCGGCAGAAGTTCGCGCCGATATCGGCGCGAAACGAAAAACATTGGGGTTATCGATGGAACGCCGACTGGCAACAGGATGACACCCACGGCAACACCATGACACCCACGGCAAAAGCATGACACG
>Ga0105050_10005921_pt1 | contig 15449 bp, 34 predicted proteins | sample FRY01_FD_78088 | JGI IMG/M metagenome (GOLD analysis project Ga0105050, IMG submission 78088) | Freshwater microbial communities from Lake Fryxell liftoff mats and glacier meltwater in Antarctica - FRY-01 | ecosystem: Environmental > Aquatic > Freshwater > Ice > Glacier meltwater ... | reverse complement strand
TTTGTTTACCATTGGTATCATATTCATACTTCCACCAAGACCCATCTGAATTCTCATAATATGTTTGGTTACCATTGACATCATATAACGTCAAAGAACCTTTGGTGAAATCACGGTTTAATATCTGTCCTTTGGTCATGATGTAAAGGTAAGAATTAATTCAACACTACCAAATAGTATATTGTATTAAACCATCTGAATCTTCAAAATAGGTTACGTTACCATTGGTATCGTATTCGTGCTTTTCCCAATACCCCTGTGAATTTTCATAATAGGTTTGGTTACCATTAGTATCATATTCATGCTTCCACCAAAACCCAAGTGATTTCTCAAAATAGATTGCTTTACCATTGACATCATATAACGTCAAATTACCTTCATTGAAGTCATGTTTTAATATCTGTCCTTTGGTCATGATGTAAAGGTAAGAATTAATTCAACACTACCAAATAGAATGTCGTATTAAACCAATTGAATCTTCATAATATATTTCATTACCATTGGTATCAAATTCTCGCTTAATCCACCACCCAAGTGAATTCTCAAAATAGGTTTGGTTACCATTGGAATCGTATTCATACTTAATCCAATACCCACGTGAATTCTCAAAATAGGTTTCATTACCATTGACATCATATAATATGAAATCACCAAAGGTGAAGTCATGGTTTAATATATGTCCTTTGGTCATGTTGTAAAGGTAAGAATTAAATCGACACTAGCAAATTTTATTTCAGTGAACTCAATAAATCCAAGTTTGTTCGATGTTGATACTTTCAATTACATCATCTTCCAATGCGAATTCAATGACACTTTTACGTGTTTTGGATAATTCATCCATATCAACATTACCAAGCCATTTGACGGGTTCTCCGTACTCTTCTCTGATTGCTTCACTAACAGCCAAAGTGATGCCACCTATAACCCGATTTCTACAATCAACGATGGCGAATTGTTCACCATCACTATTCATCAATACTATTGCTTTTGTTTCCATGATTCAAATATAGGTATAAGTTTTCAATCTACCAAATCTTTTTTCAACATCACCGTAAGTGGACTTATATGTTCATACTCAGCACCTTGTAGGATAGCTTGAAAATCCTTGTTGCTAATATCCGAAGTTTCTATTGGAAACCCTTTACCAGTATAGTAGTTGTCGTACACATATTCTGCCATGCGTTTACCACAGTTACATTCAAAGATTATGTGTCTACTTTCAAACCCAACATAACTAGATATAATAGGTTTTGAGTAATTATGTATGTGAAATATTCCCATGCCGTAAAGGTAGAAATTAATTTGATACTAGCAAATTTTATTTTAGAAACGGTTATGTTTACCGAATATACCCTTACCCACGCTATAAAAGATGAACCCAGCGATTATAACAATGAACGCAAGCCACGCCACATAAAACCCCACACCTATCTCGATAACGTTAATAACGTCTTCTTTCAGTGCATTCCATAATTCTTGTATAATTTCTTTCATAGATTTCGATTTAATACTGTATGACCTTCTGTTTTGAACCTAGTTAGTCGACCTTTAATCCATTCTGCATAGTTACCGAACTTCTTTAGTTTAGTAAATGATTGACCTCGTACAGTATTACAGATATAGGTATTATCACCCTTCCGTAAGACAAAATTCTTGTTTTGGTTTTTGGTAGTAAAATTCCAATCTTCGGCTAACTGCATAATATGACAATCAACATCAATTTGCCCATATCGTTCGTAGAGGTTGATAAAGACCTTTTTATTGTGGTCGTAATGGTCGTAATTGTTACAACCACCTTGACCATTATTACTAACAGTCGCCACTTTCACACCGTTCTCCACCAAGATACCCGAAAAACATGCAGTTTCTTCACTCATATCTTCGTGAAATTTCACGCTAGATAACTTCAATTTGGTTAAGTCTACCATACTAATCACTTTACTCATATTTTTATCCATTAAGGTTGTTTAACTCCTTCACATCAAAGGTAGTAATTAAAACGACACCACCAAATTAAAATTGAATATGTGTACTAATCTTATCGACTACATACCACACCGCTAGAAATACGCCTATCATAATGATTACGTATACATCCCAACTCACTTCGATGGGTATGTTACCTCCTAATGGTTTCATCTCGTAAAATTGTCTGACTTATAATCACCAATAAGGCAACTATGAATGTTGATACCGCTATTATTATTTCCATGTTGACAAAGATAGTAATTAATTTGATACCACCAACTTAAATTTTACTTATATGTTGCCCCCATGCCCAATGACCGTTAATTAGGTTGACAATATATTCTCTACCCTTGATGTCATCCCATAATACATTGGTAACAGGCTTACCATCTTTTCCGTTAGTGATTTTAGTGATAGATTCAACCATAACTTGTTTTATAGGAGCAGTACCCCAAGCACCCCTCCAATTAACGGTATCACCAATTTTGAGTTTATTATCCATTGTTTATTTATTTATTGTTTCGTCAAAGATATTAATTAATTTAACATAAACAAAAAAAAGGTGAAGAAATTTCTTCACCTTTTAAATAATTGTTATGACACTACCTTAGTTTACACAAATATCAGTAGTATCTTCTGGAATAAGTTCTTCCAACCCTACTGGAACTGTCTCAGTTACCACTACAGTCGTATCCATATCTGTTGATTCGGATGTTGTTGGTGTACCACATGAGGTTGCACCGATAGTTAGCACAAATAGCGCCATGATTACCATTTTTTTCATTGTCAAAATTAATTTAGAATACAAATATATCACTATTTTGACCGAATGTCAAGTATTTTTGAAAATATATTTGGTGGAACCAAAACTTATACCTATATTTGAAGTGTCGGTGCGAGAGCGAGACGGGCACCCAATGAAACGGGTGATAGGTTGTTCTAAGGGAAGGTACCTTATTTTTTGAAGTTATTAAGCGCAAGGAAGGTGGGAATATTCCCACCTTCCTTCAATATTTATTTTAACACAACTACACCAACCCCCATGTCAATAGCCAACTTTGGTCTAAATTTCACGATTTCAAGACTTGTTGCCATTCTAAGTTGGGTAATAGATTCGTTACCGAACATATCAGTACGCACTTCTGACGAATCGTGTACCTGTAACACTACACCAATTTGGTTGCATGGTTCTATATCGTCACCGTAAAACGGTTTAATAACTACATCACCTCGTTGAAATGGATTGTTCTTAATTTCACCATCACTACCTTGACCATCTACATACTCAAAGCATGCGTATTTCTTATCGTCTGTTTTCATACTGTAAAGATAATAATTATTTTGACACTACCAAATTTTATTTAATAATTACTTGGTTCTAATAATTCAACCTGTGACCAAGTAATCCAAATACCCCAATTACCAAAAGTACATATTTTTTATCTAAAATCAAGTTTTGGTTAAATTATATTTTAATTAACACCTTTATTGCTTACATCCCATCCACCTTCGGATGAATGGGTTTTACGCTATTCAAATAAAAAAATCTAATTTAGTTTGGTAGTCTGAATATTATTACTATCTTTGAAGTGTTGGTGCGAGAGCGAAACGGGCTAGGGATAAAAACCTTGATAGGTATGGTTCTAAGGGAACCTGCCTTATATTTTTTGGTTATTAGACAAAAGGAAAGTGAGAATATTCTCACTTTCCTTTTAAGTTTGCTTACAACCAAGTATCCAATTGTGATTTCAATTCGACTTTAGTTGGTCGTTTCCAGTTAAGTATTTGACCAGTATCAATATCAATATCCAATTCAACGTAATCACCGTAATGGTTTTCGGGCATAAATTCAGGTACATACTTATCATGAGTAGCAACTACTTTACCATCCACTACTAATTCTGCGCTGAAGTTATCAACTACTTTAAGACATAACTTTAGAATTCTTACAGGCTTTTTCATTACGTTTTCTTTATTGTTCTCTACAAAGATAGTAATTAATTCGACACTACCAAATTTAATTGGTGGGTACTGCTAAACGTTTTACCCTATCATATAAATCATTCATTTCACTAACAATCGGGTTATCATCTTTGTAGTTGTCGATTAGTGGCATACAATCAATTGTAGCCGTATATGGTTTACCGTAATAGCTAATGGTCACTTTATAGTGTCCATAACCCGAAAACCTTACTCTTATTATTCTGTGATGTCTTTGCATACTGTAAAGATAGTAATTAATTCTTACTGTGCAACTTTTTCTTTGAAATTTTTAACCCACGTTCCGTGACTTTCAATTACGATACTTTTAGCTTTAATAGCGTTACCACTACAAAGGTTACAATCTTTACATAAAATACCTTTGGTTGTATTCGGACAAATGATTTCATCGCTTCTAAGCGTACTAATATCATTGGTAACCCGAAACCATCTGTAACCAGCTTTGCTTGCTTCTTGCGCTTCGGCAAGGCTATCTACGCTTGCCATAGATACCGCTTTAAGGATTGTGTTGTCTTTGTTGGTTTTCCATTGGTGCGTGTAAGACGTGTTGTTACGTGAGTAACTTTTAAGCAATGCAAGAATGTTTACTGGAATTGCAGCAGGGTCACCATACGCTCCGAAACGGATATTTAGACCATCAAAGATGTCAAATTTTTTAGCTACGGGATAACCACCTCTAGTATAGGTGTTATATACGGCACTTGGGGCGTGACCAAGGTTAACATAACAAGCACCACCTAATGATTGTCTGAATTGACAACCACCACAAATAGCATCGTCCGCACCAACTTTCTTAGCTTCAATTGGATGCATATCACTACGCAATATCCAAAGTTGTGCCATGTTACCCGTTTTCGTGTTAACACTTTTAATTGTTAGAATTGCTACGATTGGTTCACCATTAAGTTGACTTTCACCTTCGTAAACTATATAACCAGTTGGTTTCTTGGTATTTTTTTTCGTGTTTGTCATACGTCAAAGGTAGTAAATATTTTCAGACTACCAAACTATTTTACCGTTTAATAGTGAAATAATTATTTTATCCTATAACGTTAGGTTTTCTCACATATTAAGACTACATTTGTACATTCAGTATAAAGTCTACAAACCGCAACATTATAGTCAATAGCAACTGCAAGTGGTAATTTACCCAACAACGTCTCAATAGCATCAACTGAGTAGTATACTATGAGTAACTTATCTAAGGCATGTAATAAGGTAACCCGATTAAAGTATTAATCTAAATATTTCTGATTAATTCTAGTTCGGTTTCCAAGTAATGTATCGCTGACATTTTAATGTCACTAAAATCTACATCTACTTTAGGTAGGTTGCCATTAGGTGGTTTAACTTCTAAGCCAGAACCGTGAACGGTTACCTCGTAACCACATTCGGAATAATACTTCTCAGCGTATTTAATCGCTTTCTCTTCAATAGTACTCAACATATCTCGTTTGATTATTAGTTATACGGTTAATTCGGGGCTTCAGTCGCCCCATGTACACAAATGTGTAGTGACCCCTCAAATATTTAACTATTAAACCCTTACAATACAAATATTAACATACTTTTCTTTTCAGCTTGCATCGCATAACCCAATTTGTGTATCATGTTCTTCATTGGTAGAATGTTGTTTCGATTAAAGCTATCAACACCCGTATACCAAATTGTGCCATCCCATGCTTGGTTACGTAAGCTTTCCAAACTCAATGGTCTTTCAACCCTTAAGCCCATCCACTTAGTAGTATCATGTACACCATTACTATCAATATATAACCCGTTGATAGTAAGTAAAATATGATTACGCGACCATCTCGGATAATCATCAAACATCTCGATTGGTTTGGTAAGGATACCCATAAATGCTAAGGTGTCCCATAGTAATAAGGAAAACACTCCACAACCCCCTCGATGTATGTAGGGTATCGTTTGACTAATCTTCTTAATTTCCCTGTCTAATTTCAGTTCTAACCTCTTCTCCATCGCCACAAATATAGACAATTTTATATGATTTAGCGTAAAACTCACTCATCGCTTTGCTGTGGATGGGTAGTTCAGTGTAATACATCGTTTTATGTTTTTTAAGATTGTTCTTCGTTCCTTTTCCAATTCTACTGGGTCAATACCTAAATACTCCAACACCACACCCTCCATATTACGTATTGGGTGCATATTAGTAATACCATCAGTTTCTTGATACGTAGCCAATTCAGACTTAATGTTACACAAGAACTCCATAATATGTCTATATTCATCACTTACGGCTGCAAGCTTATCACAAGTTGGGTACAATCCTTTTCTTATCATGGGTTAAAGGTAGTAAATTATTTCAGACCTGCAAGAGTTTTCTTGTATTCCTCAAGATACTCATCGTACATTGGTTTATTCACGGGCTTCAACCCATTTAGAGCTTTGGCTACCTTAACCTTGGTTGCACCCTGTTCGTCAGTAGTTAACCCACCGTTCTGTAACTTCATGCAACCAGCATTGATTACTTTGATGTACATATCTTCCATTATGTTAATGTTTTTCAGGTACACCTGCCGCTTCCAGCAATTCCACATCACTATCTTCGATGTGTTTGGCTAATGATTGTAGTTCTACTAACTCACCATAGCTAATACGCTCAGCTCTTAGCTCGGTTCTTAGGTATTCCAATCGTTTTTTAATATCTTTCATACTTTCTTCTTTTTGATTATTGTTTTGACAAATATAGGTATAAGTTTTCAAACTACCAACTATTCGTCATCTTCTTCTTCACTTTCTTCTCCGTATTCGATGAATATTTGTTCTTCGGGTTCATCATTTAACCCCAAAAACTTTCTCACTACATCTTCGGTAGGTATGGTCTTGAATGGTTGTCCTTCATTTAGACATGTTAAACACTTTAATGTATGCCCGTAGGTATATATATCGTAAAAATCGTAACCTCGATTTACCCTCACACCAGCCTCATTCAATTCGGGATACATTTCAAATTCACCATGTATCTCGTATGCAACCCCATGCATAACGTATGTTCCAACTACTCTATTCATTCTACAAATATAACAATTTAATTAAGCGGTCACCAAAAATTCTCGTTTCTGTTCTATTTTTTCAACCCTCCAAGTAATATCACCACCTCGTTTACGCTCACACACCTTCAACCTTCGATTGGCTTCAACTTCGGTAACATAGTGTTTACCACCACCACTATAATGATAGGTAAAACTTCCATATCTACCAAATTTAATAAACTGTCCTAATCGCTCACCACCACTACTAACTACGATAACATAACTTTCAGGTAGGGTTACCAACTTTTTAGTTTGTTTAACCTGTGGAAAATACTTTTTCCGCAATTGAGTTACCTTATTATCCGACATATACCCAAAGGTAATCGATGGTTGAGTATATTCAGTTCCTTTCAAGTACTCAACCATAGTCTCATACATCTCGAAAAATTCTTCGGTTGTATTTGGTACCCTAGTATACGGTTTAAGACCAGTAACCTTTTCCAACCCATCCCATACATACGGAGTTTTAATGTTGATGTGTACGTTACATGCTTTAAGCTGTTCAATCGTTAGTGCTTTACTGCAACCCGTCTTAATAATACCCTGATACTTAGCGAATGACGTAATCCCAGTATTGGCTACACCAATCGCGAGTGAACCCCAATACCCATAATTAGCATCCTTATACTCTTTCCAATTAGCGTCATGTTCGCGATTGTTATTCCTTTCGATAATAGTTTGTCGCCTAACCTCAATAATCTTAAGCATCATCTCCATGGTTAAGATTGTACCTTCACCCCAAAACCATGGTGTCCAACTACGCTCACGTCTTTGATAACCAGACGGTGAAGTTTCGGTGCAGTTATTAGAACCAGCTAATACCATTGGTATGTATTGGTTATCTCCTACCTTAATAAATTGCTTGTCGTATATGATTGTGTAACTCATGCGTCAAATATATGTATTAATTTTCAAACTACCAAATCTAGTTCCAACCAGAAGCTTTTATTCTTGGTTTACCTTGACACAAACCCCAATGTTCGTACCATTCACCCCACTCACCTTTACGTTCGCGATAAACTCTTACCGTAGCATCAATATCATCATAACCAGGGTCATGTGATGCGACTAAAATTCGTGGCATATTCCTCTTGAGTTCAACATACGTTGGAAATTCTTCGGTAACATACTTACTCTTCTTCCTTGAAGCATCATTCAGAGCATCCCTAAAAGATTGTTCTGTTATGTACTGTACTTGTGGTCGTTTCATATTGTAAAGGTATTAAAAATTTTCAATCTTCCAAATCTTTATTGAGTTCACCTAAAAAATTGTGTTTGGCACTTGAACCTGAAAATTTTTCAGTTACATCAATAGTAACAGTGTACGTTTCAGATGCTTCGGGCGCTAACCCATCGGCACTAGTATTTACGGTATGCACCAACGATGCTAACACCTTATCAACTACCTCTTGCAGTTCTTCGTCACTTTTAACCTTGTCAGTGAATTTAAGGTTTACTCTTAGTTCAATTGTTTTCATGGTTGTAAATATAGGTATAAGTTATTGAACTACCAAATTAATATTGCGCAGCATTAACATCAGTAACATTTTTTTTTTGTGTAAATCACTAGTGATGTAACCCGAATCAGTTCGACCACCATTATCATAAAAAAATGGTTACTACTATACTGTAAAGATACGAATTAAATCAAGACTACCAAATAGTATGTCGTACAAACCCACGTGAAGTCTCAAAACATGTTTGGTTACCATTGGTATCATATTCATACTTATGCCCAAACCCCTCCGAATCTTCAAAATATATTTCATTACTATTGGTATCATATTCACGCTTATACCAAGACCCCTGTGAATTTTCATAATAGGTTTCATTACCATTGGAATCAAATTCACGCTTAGACCAATACCCTTTTGAATCTTCATAATAGATTTGGTTACCGTTGGTATTATATAACTTCAAATCACCTTTGGTGAAGTCATGGTTTAATATCCGTCCTTTCGTCATGTTGTAAAGGTAATAATTAAATCGACACTACCAAACATTAAATTAAATTTGGTGGAATCAAAACTTATACCTATATTTGAAGTGTCAATGAGACGGGCGGCTACTGAAATAATAAGCTGAGGAGTTCTAAGGGAACGTACCCTAGTATAGGGTACACGCTGTTGTAGTTCCATTGAAACTTAGTAGAAAGGTACGAATTAATTTTGAATTATCCAAATAAAAAAGGGGCTAATTTCTTAGCCCCCATATTATAGATTTTTGGTAAGGTTACCCAAATACTTGTTCACCCATCACCACGTATTGAAACCACGCATCAGCCGTATCGGCATCATCTTCTTCTTTAAGAATCTCACCAATAGCCCATAAAGCACCACCCGCGAACATCTTTTCGGTAGCAGTTTCCACGTTTACCTTATTCAGTATTCCCAACACTTCATCTTCATTCTCGATGTCGAAGATTTCAATCTCACCACCATCCTGTATGAAGTCGAAGATGCGTTCAGTACCCGATTTATCTTTACTCGATTCTGGTAACGTAAACTCACCTAACAGATACCAATAGTTAGAGCCACCTTCGAGCGCACCTATTAACATATCCAATTGTCTTACCTTGCTTATCATTTCTAGTTGTTTTGATTAATGAACATGACAAAGGTAGTAATTAAATTCATACCACCAAATTTATTTTCATTTTAGTAAACCCAAGTCAATTCTAAGGTAATTTCAGTCGTATATGGTGCATCATCAATTTCACCTACGATAATACTCAAGGTAGCCTCACCTTTACTGTCAATGCGCCCAAGAATCTCATCGGTTAATTCAAACGTCACCTTAGCATCATAATGACCAATCAAACAACGTTCCAGTTTAGTCTTTAACGCACCATTCTGGATATGATTGAATATACTATCATTGTGACTTTGAATAGTACCAATGTTTGGACTATCTGTACCTACTTCTCTTACTGTTATACCTTTCATTTCTAGTTGCTTTGATTAATGAACATGACAAAGGTAGTAATTAATTCCATACTACCAAATTTATTTTGAAATCTTCCATTAGATAAGTGGTAAGGAACGTGATGGTACGGTCATTTCCATTTCAGAATATTCCTTCGCTTTACGTTCATTACAACCGTCAGCTAGGAAATGTAATCTCATTTGTTCACGGTAACCTACCAATACTTTCTTAGCAGTTTCCTTACTGGCTTTATTTCTACCATCCACTTGTTCAACATTTGCCATTGCTTCGATACATTTGAACATCAACTGCATAGTTGACTGTTGTAGAGTGTTATGCATTCGTAGGAAACCTTGTACAAAGTCATCATGTTCACTACTACTACTACCATTAACGAAGTTCTCTAATTCCCTTGCAACTTTGTAACCTTTGGTTTCTTCTACTGCAAAGTATCGCTCTAAATTCTCTCTGTTGTTTCCCATGGGTCAAATATAAGTATAAGTTTTCAATCCACCAAATTTAATTTACGTCAACTATAACTTCATCATAATCTTTTCCGAAATAGTCGGTGTACGCTTTTACAATTTCTTTGTCTTCGGGAAACTCAATATCTCGAATATAGATACTAGTAACGCCATGTGGTTCTGCATCATATACCTTACCTTCTATTTCAACACGTTCAAATTTCTCAACTGAATAGTCATTCATGTGAGTAAAACTCTTTTCAAGTTCCTCAATTAGTTGAAGTAGGTACATATTATCATCTTCACAATTGTATCGCAAAGTATATTCTTGCCAGTCAGATTGTGAATAACCTGTTGCCGAGAACGTTGTTGTATTCTTGAACGATTTACTATCTACTTGTTTTAGTTGTTGTTCCGCAACTACATTATTAAACTTAGTATTACTAACCTCACAATGTACCTCAACGTACTCATTAACTAATTGACCAACTTGCTCAATAAAGTCATCATACGCACCAGTTGATTGATAATCTGGTGTTATTCTTATTACTGTTTTCTTTTCCATGGGTCAAATATAAGTATAAGTTTTCAATCTACCAAACTTTATTTAAGGAATTTAGGGTAAAAAAAAAACCTGCAATCACTTGCAGGTCTTAATTATTATGTTATGGTTGTTACACCGTTACCAAGTTATCAAAGTAACTCAACTTCTCTGATGTTCTAACAAACTTAACCTCATCACTAGCTTTAGATGCTGACGCCTCAACTCTACGTGATAGGTAGTTGGTGATAGCTGCGTAGGCTGTGTACAACGAAAGTTCTAAACCTAACTCCTTGTTATAATTCAACTCCTTCTTAAGAGCTGCCTTCAACTCGTTGTATCGAACAATTGAAGGTACGGTATTAGGTGCAAGTGCCAATGCTTCCCTGAAACTATCTAACGTCCAATCACCAATTTGAGACTTTGGTAATTCTTGCTCAAAAAACCACTTATTCAGGTGGTACTGAATTTCAGTCAACTCCAATTTCTGACCATCCAATGCTTCATCACGTTTTTGAACTTGCTCCAACAATGACATAAAACCACCGATAGATTGCTTCATCAACTCAATACTTTGATTGTAGTTGACGGTGTGAGGAATTTTGATTTGGTTGTCCTTATGAACTGTCTTACTAGATACCATACCATTACCACATACCAAACGTACTTGTTTGATTGATAAGAAACCTTTACCAGTACCGTTGTTAGGTACGGTAATGAAAAGTTGATAAGAAGATTCACCAACCTTAGATGGCTTGTTACCGAACTCAATATTCAAACCGATAACTTCACCGTTTCGGTGGTTAAAAGTTTCAACATTGTGACCCTTCTCAATAAATGCGTGACCCAAACTTGAAAGGTTTTCAGTCTTCACCATGTGGTAAGAAGACTTAGGGCAAGTAATGGTCTTACCATTTAAACCGAAAACCTGACGGAAGTTAGACTTACTACCATCTTGGTTAAAAAGTGGAGTTTCAACGTACTCAAATGGAAATAAATTATTCATGATATTATTTAGTTATTTGTTACCGCTATATTGCGATACCACAAATATATGAAACTTTTTTATATCTACCAAATTTATTTAGTCATTATTACTAGTATTACGAGTAATAAGGAATTTACTATGGAATTTAAGTTTATTACCATCAAAAAAATCTAAGATGGTAATATCTACTGACTTATTGTTATCAACCATATAGTTGTAAATCGTATTGACGGTATGACCCGTACAACTGAAATCATCTAGTATGATGTTAATGGCTAGGTCATTAAGTGAGATAGTAGTAAGACTGTTACGACAATGTGCACTCTCACCTTCCTTCTTCTTATGAATGATAACCACCTTCCTATCAGTGAACTTAGTCGCAAATAACGCACCAAGTATTGCCCCCGAACTACCCATGACCCACAAGTATATAATTGCTCTTGGGTCAAAGTCAACTAATACACGTCTTACTAATGGCTCAACGTTAGTAATATACATCATTGCATTCGTCATATCTATACCAATAGGATATTCAACACATTCATCAGATACATACTTTAAAACCTTAGTAGTACCATTCTTAATACAACTACTCAATTTCTTAGCCATTGCTTGCGTTTTGAAATTCAATTTCTAGTGTCCGACAAATTTAAACATAAAATTTCAATCCACCAAATTTATTTTTTTATCTAAAATGTTTGGTAGTGTCAAATATATTCGTACCTTTACAAAGTCGATTCGAAAGAGAGACAGGCTCCCAGTGAAATAGAAGGGCGAGGGGTAGTTCTAAGGGAACGTGCCCTATAGTTGCGTACACACTGTTGTGAAATATAACAAACTGAAAACTATCACAACAATGTGATAACCATCGGTCTGTCTACAGCCACTAGGAAAGAGTAGTGGTAACTCTGTTAAAGCTAGGGGCAGCCCTCCGACTGTGAGTCCCCTTACTAGCATATGTCGAAATAGGGGGTAAGTAGACTATGACCTCATACCTACCCCGACATTAAGAGTATAGGTTAATTGTCATCCCCTATGATACTCGATTACTTTTGAGGTAATCTACTGACTCTTTCTGAATACAAATATACAACATATTTTCGATAATTACAACATTAATTTCGTATAGTTACACCCAATAATCCTGACCCGCCTCCTATGTACACAAATGTGTACGTAATTCCTCTAACCAATGTGTTGCTGTCTGCCTACTGATATCCCACGTCTTATTATCACCAGATATCATTAACCTAGCCTCAAAGCAATTCCCACCATTCAATACAGTGAAAATACACTTAGTCTTGATAACGTACTTCCCAGCAACCTCTGGCAACCTCTCTTCGACAGGTACCCACCTACATGTACACAAATGTGTGTTACTCATTTAATATCTACCCTTATGTGTTAGCGCCCCTTTAACTTATATGCTATGTATCCTACTAAACCCAGTAATACACATACTAGGGGCTGGGATAAAAGGGAACCTATCGCGAGTATTACTACCACCGCTAATATCAAATACTTATACTTCTCTACCATTGGGTTTCTTATTTATCGGGCGCCTCTCAATCCCATGTACACAAATGTGTGTATTATTCTCCTGTTACTGATACCTACCAACAAGTATCACATTTAGTTTCTTATCCATTATCTTCAGCGACATCTTTGGTTTCCATGGTTAAAGGTACAATAAAAATTCTACATTAACAAATTTATTTATCGGGCGCCTGTACACAAATGTGTATATCGTAGATGGTTCTCACACCACCAAATTTTCAATAAATTTCTGAAAGGGACGGTCTGATTACAGTTATTTCTTGTATACTAATATCATAATGATATCACTTTAACATCAATCCCCACTTTTTACCACATTTTTCCACGAATCCCCACAAACCTCTAAATAGACCACACGTGTGACGTTCTTTTCCAGATGGGTATTGATACCCTATATAGTTAGAACATCTCTTAGAGGGCTTTTTAACTTGCACCAGAGGTATATTCGGCATCACCAAATCCGCTAGTAGATACCCCAAGAAACCTTTCGAACTTTCTATTTATATCGTAGGTGTTCATTTTAGATTTAGGTGTAGGGTTTCTTTGTTCATTATTGGTTATAGGGTTCTTAGTGTTACTCCGATTAGAAATATTGCTACTCCAAATAGTATATTAATTAGTCGTTGTTTTCTGAATGTATATATGGGATGATTAGAACCACCTACTCTAAATTCATGTGCAGGTTTTGCGTTATACCAAAAGTTTTTCCAAGGTGTTTTCATACTTCAGTTTAATTGTTTCATGAGGTATTCGTTCTCTTTGATTAGTCTTTCTATGTCAGGTGTGTCGAATTCCAGTTCACCGTGTCCGAAGTTACAAATCATATGAATTAGTTCCTCATTAGTTTTGAGGGAATAGTTTGCAGATTCTTCTAGGTTCTTTCTTATATCGTTAAATTTCTTATCAGTCTCTAGTGATGATAGTTTGGTGAAGGTTGGTATTTCGGGTGCATCCATTGGTAAAATACCATTCCTAGCTATTTTTTTTTCTGATAGTTCAATAGCGTTTTGATTAACCCCCGTTCCGTTACAATAGTCACAGTTATTGGTATTGGTATTGGTATCTAAATACGCTTCCCACTTAGCGGTTAAATGTTCTGTCCGTATAAAATTTCTAAATAGTTCAATTGTTTTATCGTCTTTCATTTCCATATTTTTTAGTGTATTCTATTCGGATTGTGATGTAAATCTTTCTTTAGCTGAACCTTCCACTTCTTCACCGTTATATTCCAACCAACTATATCCGTTATCGGATACTAGTCTTAGTCCATCAGTACCTCTAACATAGTGTAAGAAGTCGGTAAGGGTCTTACACTTCTTAAGGTCGTTTGTTATCTCGTTCATTAATGTATAGTGTTAATTATATTTTGCAGTGCTTCACTAGCTTTGATTGATAATTCAGACCGTTTTCTTCTGTGGTCATTTGTTATGTGAGAAGACATACATTGATTACCGTAGCTTAATGCTGTTTGTATATTAAGAATATCAGTTTTTTTATTCTGTTCAGCGTTAATGGGTTTATTGTAATCCACCTTAGCCACTTTACCCCAGAATTTTGAGGGTATTAAGGTTATCGTATAACCTTCAGGTAGTTCGAAGGTTTTATCAGTTTTGAATCTACCTTCCACATAAGTCTCTATGTCTATTGTGGTATATGTACATGGGTATTAGTATCATATTCATGCTTTCGCCAATACCCAGTTGGATTTTCAAAATAGGTTACTTTCCCGTTGGAATCATATTCAAACTTTCGCCAATACCCATTTGAATTCTCAAGATATGTTCGTTTACCATTGACATCATATTCATGCTTATGCCAATACCCATCTGAATCTTCCCGATAGGTTAGTTTCCCATTGACATCATATAGCGTCAAAGAGCCTTCGTTGAAGTCATGATTTAATATCTGTCCTTTGGTCATGTTGTAAAGATAAGGATTATATTCCA